>LUMG01000001.1_pt1 | contig 251824 bp, 250 predicted proteins | sample 729691 | NCBI WGS metagenome assembly LUMG01 (sample SAMN03860269, study PRJNA289734) | marine metagenome | biome: seawater column; feature: ocean; material: water; isolation source: Red Sea water column Station 34 - depth 50m | place: Saudi Arabia: Red Sea | collected 2011-10-15 | depth 50 m
GAGCATGATAAAGAATGCACCTGATGTCGTGATATAAGCTAGTAATTCCATTCCTGCCATATAGTTATTTATGATATTAATTTCAATGGCTTAATTTACATGCGGTAATTCGCCCCACTTTGTTGTATATCTTGGTGATAGATGGTGCGTTCTTGACTGCCAATCACCATCCTTCTTTAAGCCTGCTGCCGCATAAAATAGTGTTCCTGGTCCAAATTTTTGATTTATTCTATCCACCGCAATCATTCGGGAGTCTGATCTTTGATAATCATATCTTTCAAATAAATTTTTTTGGTGCATATTATTTGGAACTAAATCAACCAGCATTACTCCTCCTTTATGATATAAATAACCTTCTTCATAGATCTGCGATAAACTCCTTTTCACTAAGTTAAGGATATGTCCAGTGTCACTACAAGGGTTACTAAAGCCTGACATAATACCAGCACTATATTGTTTGTTTTTTTTAGAAAAGCTATTCGTCCTTAAAAAAGTATAAACCGTTTGAGTCCTACTGCCTTGTAAACGCATCTTTTCACATGCTCTGACAGCATAAAGTGATATAGCTTGTTCTAAATCGGTCAGATTGTTAATAGGATTTCCAAAACTTCTAGAAACCATTATGTTTTTACGTGACTGCATTTGATCAAGGCCTAAACAAGATACACCTCGTAATTCATAAACAATTCTCTCTAAAACTACGCCTAAGTATTTTCGAATCTTCTGTGGTGAGGCATTTCTAAGTTGCAAAGCATTGCCTATGCCTATAAGTCTTAGCTTAGCACCCCATCTCCTAGATATACCCCAAATACTTTCCACCTGAATATTTTCAAGAACCTCAATCTGGGTTGATGGGGAACTCAGATCATAAATACAGTCGATTTTTGACTTTTTAGCTAAAGAATTAGCTATCTTAGCCAATGTCTTTGTCGGAGCTAACCCAATTGAAACTGGAATACCAGTCCATTGAAAAATACTATTCTTGATAGTTTTCAAGTATTCATAGTAGTTTCTTCTATTAGAGTATTTGAATTTTACAAATGCCTCATCAATTGAATAGACTTCAACATCTGGGCTAAATATTCTTAAAGAATCCATTACTCTTCCTGACATATCGCCATAAAGTTGATAATTCGAAGAATATATCTGAACGCCCTTTTGTAGTAATGTATGCCGATAATGATGGAATGGTGCGCCCATTGGTATTCCTAGAGCCTTTACCTCATTTGATCGAGCAATTATGCATCCGTCATTATTTGATAATACAACAATTGGTTGATTTACTAAAGATGGATTAAAAACACGCTCACATGAAACATAAAAATTATTGCAGTCTACAAGAGCAAAAATATTTTTATCATTACACTTTGTGGATAACATTAGTTACAACACCCCAAATCTTTACATCATTATTTTCATTCAATTCTATTGAACGGAATTTTTTATTTTCTGGAACAAGAAAAGTTTTTGATCCTTTTTTTTGTAAGCGTTTTACTGTTAATTGCCCATCAACAGCTGCAATCACAACTTTTCCTTTTCGTGGTTCAAGGCTACGGTCGACAACAAGGATATCTCCGTCATGTATACCTGCCCCTAGCATAGAATCACCGGATGCTTTTACAAAAAATGTTGCTGTAGGGTGTTTCACAAGATGTGTATTTAAGTCTAGTTTGCCCTCCATATGATCATCAGCAGGCGATGGAAATCCTGCTGGGACCTTACTACTATATAACGGAAGAGATATATTACTGTTGTTAATAAAATTCATAACACTATCAATTTTGCTAATAGGAATACGCATTGGTTTGGTTTTTTCTCCAAATTTGCCTTGCCCCTTAGGCCTACCTGCTCCAGTTCTTGCTCCTCCTCTTGGCAATACCACTCCTCTTTTTTTTTGTAATAGTTAATATTTTGAATAGTGTACACTATTCAATTTATTTTTCAAGATAATTAAAAAATAATATCAGTTAGGTTTAATGCAAACTTTCCCTATAACCGTTCTATTTCTGAGTTCATTCAAGGCATCAACAGTATTATCAAGGGAATAAGTTTTATGTATGTGAGGATTTAATTTTCCTTCAGATGCCAATTTATCAATTTCTTCCAAATTCTTTTTTCCCATTTCTGGATCTCTTCTCCCATATTCGCCGCCTCTTACCCCAACGACAGAGAAACCCTTTATAAGAGGCATGTTCGCACCAATACTTGGAATTCGTCCAGAGGTAAATCCAATAACTAATAAACGACCATTCCAAGCAATGCACCGTATAGACTCATCAAATACATCACCTCCAACAGGGTCATAAATAATATCTGCCCCGTTGCATGGGGTAAGCTCTTTGACTTTATCTTTAAATCCACTATCCGGTAAGACATGATGAGCTCCGTATGAAGATAAAAATTCACGTTTACTGGAAGATGCAGATGTAGCAATAACATTTGCTCCATAATGCATTCCAAGGTCAACAGCTGCTAAACCGACACCTCCAGCGGCCCCATGAACTAATAGACTTTCACCACTTTCTATATTACCTCTACAAACAAGAGCAACATAAGCAGTGAGATAGGCGACAGTGAAAGATGCTGCTTGTTCCCAATTTAAAGAGTCTGGTTTAAGTCTTAATAAATCTTCAGCAGCAATAATTTCTTCAGCGAAAGAACCTGTCTTTCCGCTAACAATAACACTATCATCAATTGTGAAAGATTTTACATCATCTCCAACCTCAATGACTGTACCCGAAGATTCCATACCAAGTGTAAACGGGATATCAGGTTTATATTGATATAATCCTTCGGTCATCAGTAAATCAGGAAAATTAACAGATGCTGCCTCAACTTTTACACGTACCTCATTAGGCTTAAGTGACCTTCTCTTGAACTCAGCAATTTCAATCGATGATAGATCGTTAGTAAGAGAGGTAACAACAGCAGCTTTAAACATTTTGATTTGCCTTAACACCATTTACGATAAAATTAGTACAGAATTTAATAGCCTCATCAATGTTAGATTTTGAATTTTTTTTTGTAATAAAAGTAAGCGCAAGACCTTCAGTAACATACCTCATGATTGCACAAAAATAATCAACATCCATGCGTGGTAAAATACCTTCTTCTATAGCCTTATTAACATCTTCCTTTAGATACTCTAATTCTAATGACATCATTGGTGTTTCTATATTAAAACTTTGTACATCATTTAAATTACTGTTTAAAATCATAAATATATCAGAATGATCTTGTGCAAACTCAAAAAAGGGTTTGACCTGAAAAGATACAAATTCTTCTAAATTATTAGCCTTTACTCTTTGATCTCTTAACTCTTGCCCAATCAATATTGCTACATCATCTAAAGCAGCGATTAAAACTTCTTCTTTGGATTTGAAATAATTATAAAATGTTCCTGAGGCAAGAGAGGTTTTGCGAATAATATCCCTGACTGTTGTGTTGCTAATGCCTTTTTCAAGAAAAACCTTGATGCCGGCATCAATAATTAAAGATCTATTGTTTGCTTTATTTTGCTGTCTTTTATTAATGTTTTTATCTTTTTTATTCATTTTAGAAAAATCAATACATTTTCAGGTGGTCGGCCTATTATTGCCCTATTATCATCATAGACAATAGGTCTCTCTATAAGAATTGGATTATCTACCATAAATTGCACAAGATCATCATCAGTCAAATTCTCGTTATTCAAAAGTTTTTCTTTATAGACTGTTTCACCTTTTCTTATAAGATCTCTTGGCTTTATATCTAAGAGGTTAATTATTTGTAATAAAGTTTCCTTATTTGGAGATTCCTTAAGGTATTCAATAACATCAACATCTATTCCATTATCCTCTAAAATGGTTAATGTTTGCCTAGATTTTGAACATCTTGGATTATGAAAAATTTTAATTGTCATTTACTATCTCCGTATCTATTCCTACAGCATCTTTTATATTATCAAAACCATCATTTTTTAAAAGGACGCTTATTTCTTGGTTTATCTTTTTTATAAGACCTGGACCTTGATAAACTAAACCAGTGTAGAGCTGAACTAAACTTGCGCCATTTCTTATTTTATTATATGCATCTTTAGCAGAGCTAATTCCTCCAACGCCAATTAACGGTATTTTTCCGTTAGTTTTCTCATAAACTTTTTTTAATTGATCAGTAGAAGTTTGATATAATAACCTTCCAGATAAACCACCCTTCAAATTTATACCAAAACCCTTGAAAGGCCTTTCAAGAGTGGTATTTGATATTATTATACCATCGACATTAAATTCTAAAAAAATACCACACATAACACCAAGCTCGTCATCGTTTAGATCGGGAGAAATTTTTACAAAGATAGGAACTGTTCTGATTTCATTTTTTTTTCTGAGATTTTCAATATTCTTCAGCAGGTTTTTTAAGTTATTAGCTAAATGCAAATCCCTTAAGCCAGGTGTGTTTGGAGAAGAAATATTTATGGTTATATAGGAGATATAATTAGAAAAAAATTCGATACCAGAAAGATAATCATCGATAAAATTTTTGCTATCTTTATTTGCACCTATATTGATACCAACAATTCCTTCAATTTTTTTATTCTGTAGATTTTCTTTTACATTCTCAAAACCAATACTATTGAATCCCAAGCTATTAATTATTGCCTTTTCTTTTTTTATTCTATGAATCCTTGGTTTTGGATTTCCTCTCTGCGGTTTGGGAGTAACGGTACCTACTTCAACAAAACCAAAACCAAGTTGTAACATTTTATCATATACTTCAGCATCTTTATCAAATCCTGCAGCTAGGCCTATTGGGCTCATAAAGTCTAAACCAAAGATTTTTATATTTAATTCTGGAGGAATTGATGTCTTATTTATAGGAATAAATTTCAGGAATAGTATTGTTAATCTATGAACTATTTCAGGATCAAAAAGAAAAAGGAAAGCTTTAAGTAAGTTATACATTAAGCACTATCCTAATAAATAATAAAAAAAATTGAAATAAATAATATTATCAATCAAGTAAGTACAGAATCCCTTATATATGGAATTAACTCCCGGTCAGCTGGTAAAAGGTTGCAATCATATAAATCCTTAACAAACAACCATTTCATATTTTGATTTTCATTTGACATAATTACACCTACATTTTCACGACAAATATATAAGAGAAGCAAGATGTTGAAATCATCATATTCATTTAATGAAAAGGTTAATGGAGAAAAACAAAAATCTCCTAAGTTGACTCCAATTTCTTCCTTAATTTCTCTAATTAAACAATTTTCAGGAGTTTCATTTTTTTCGAGTTTTCCTCCTGGAAACTCCCAAAAACCTTCCATAAACTTACCTTTCGGTCTTTCACAAATCAAAACTCTTCCGTCCTGATCCACTAAAACAAGCGCTGAAACAATTACTAGTTCTTTTTCTGACATCTAGGATCTATAATCTGTATTTATTCTTACATATTCTTCAGTAAGATCACATGTCCAAAAAGAGGAAAGGCCAGTTCCAATACCTAAATCAACATCTATTAAAATATTATCATTTTTCATATATTTCTGTGTTTTTCTCTCAGAGTATCTTTTTGCCAACTCTCCATCTTTAATAACGATATTATTACCAATTTTTATAAGTAATTTTTCATGAGAAAATTGTTCTTTTGTTTTTCCGATAGCCATTATTATTCTTCCCCAGTTTGGATCCGAGCCTGCAATAGCAGTTTTAATAAGTGGTGAATTTGCTATAGACATAGCTACTTTTTTAGCTGACGAAATACTTATTGCATTTCTGACATTAACTTGAACTAATTTAGTAGCCCCCTCTCCATCTTTAACAATCTGGATTGCAAGATCTTTCATTACATCATCTAAGGCTTTTCTAAACTTAATAAGTCGTTTATCGCCAATCTTACTAATGGGTTTAGTCTTTTTACCCAACATCCCTTGGCCTGTAGCAAAAGCCAAAACAGTATCATTAGTTGATGTATCACTATCAACACTAATTGAATTAAAACTATCTCTTACTCCTAAATTAAGTAAAGTTTGCAAAAGCTTTGGTTCAATAAGTGCATCTGTAAAAATAAAAGAAAGCATAGTTGCCATATTTGGAGCAATCATTCCTGATCCCTTTGCTATTCCAACAATAGAAATTTTCTCATTATCAATTGTAATCGTCTTAGCACTACCTTTAGGAAATGTATCAGTTGTCATTATTGCTTTCGCCGCGTTTTTAAAGTCTTTATTTTTTCCAAAAAGAGATTTTTTTAATGCTTTTTTTATTTTTGGAACTGGAAGTTGTTCACCAATAACACCTGTAGAACAAATATAAATATCTTTTTGCCTTGAATTTATTAACTTTGAAAAATAATTAGCTATTCTTCGATTGTTTTCAGTTCCCTTTTTTCCCGTAAAACTATTTGCTATTCCAGCATTTACAATTAAGGCATTTGCATATCCATTAACTATATTTTTTTTACAAAACTCAACTGGAGCTGCGGGCATTTGTGACAAAGTAAAAACTCCAGCAACAGATGCAGGTTTGTCAAATGTAATTGTTAAAATATCCTGTCTGCTCTTGTATTTTGAATTAGATACAGAAGTGCCAATATTTACTCCTCTAATAGAGGGTAAAATTGGAAATTTTTCAGGAGCCAATGGTGACTTTTTTAATTTCATTTTTAACCTTATAAATAAATACTAATTAATGATTTAATAAACTAAACTAAATTATAGATAAACATGATTTTTTTTGTTTAGTTGACAATCGTGTATTGAATTCCTAAATGAAGAGTAGTTTTATAAGAAAGTAATGTAAGAATATGGCTAGTTTGAACTCATTTCTAAATAAAATATTTGGATCAAACAATGATCGTAGCTTAAAAAAATATAATAAACGTTTAGAGGAAATTAATGCCCTTGAACCTCTATACGAACAACTCAATGATCAAGATTTAAAAAATAAAACAAATATATTTAGAGAGCAAATTAATAACGATACTCCTTTAGATGAGATATTAAATGATGCCTTTGCTGTAGTTAGAGAGGCAAGCAAAAGAACACTTGGACAAAGACATTTTGATGTCCAAATAATTGGAGGTCTAATTCTTCACGAAGGGAAAATAACTGAAATGAAAACTGGTGAAGGTAAAACTTTGGTCTCAACTCTTCCAGCATATTTAAACTCATTAACAGGTAATGGCGTTCATATTGTTACTGTTAATGATTATCTTGCAAAGAGAGATTCTGAGTGGATGGGAGAAATTTTTAAGTTTCTTGGCCTAGAGGTTGGTGTAATTTATTCCGGCCAGACTGATGATGAAAAGCAAAAAGCTTATATGGCTGATATTACATATGGAACAAATAATGAATTTGGCTTCGATTATTTAAGAGATAATATGAAACATTCTACTGATCAAATGTTTCAAAAAAATCGTAATTTTGCCATTGTTGATGAAGTAGACTCAATTTTAATTGATGAAGCTAGAACACCACTAATAATATCTGGGATGATTGAAGATAAATCTGATTTATATGTTAAAGTTGATAGGTTGATACCTAAGATTGACAATGAAGATATTGAAATTGATGAAAAATCTAAATCAATCAATCTAACTGAAACTGGAAATGAATCTCTAGACAAAATTCTTATTGAAGAAGGGTTTATTACATCTGAATCATCAATTTATGATATCGAAAATGTAACTCTTGTTCATCATATCAATCAAGCACTGAAAGCAAATATGCTCTTTCATAAGGATACTGATTATTTGGTTAAAGATAATCAAGTAATAATAATAGACGAGTTTACCGGAAGAATGATGGAGGGAAGAAGATTTTCTGATGGTCTTCACCAAGCGTTAGAAGCAAAAGAAGGCGTAACCATCCAGCCTGAAAACCAGACCTTAGCATCTATAACTTTTCAAAATTATTTCCGTTTATATAATAAATTATCTGGAATGACTGGTACGGCTTTGACAGAGGCAGAGGAATTTATGGATATATACGGTTTAGGAGTGATATCCGTTCCTACAAATATGCCAATAACAAGAATTGACTCTGATGATGAAATTTATAGAACTTCAGAAGAAAAATATGATGCCATCATTAATAATATTGTTGAGTGCAATAAACGTAATCAGCCAGTACTTGTTGGAACTGTTAGTATTGAAAAATCAGAAATCTTATCTAAACTTCTAAAGTCAAAAAAAATTAATCACAATGTTTTAAACGCCAAATATCATGAAAAAGAAGCAGATATCATTTCTCAAGCAGGAAAACCTGGAGCCGTTACTATTGCTACTAATATGGCAGGAAGAGGTACAGATATTCAACTAGGTGGAAATATTGATGATGCTTCTCAAATTTCAGAAAATCAAAAGGATTTAAAACAACAGGTAGTAAAATCAGGAGGCCTTTGTGTTATTGGAACAGAAAGACATGAAAGCAGAAGAATAGATAATCAGTTAAGAGGTAGATCAGGAAGACAAGGTGATCCAGGTGAGTCCAAATTTTACTTAAGCTTAGAAGATGATTTAATGAGAATTTTTGGTTCAGATCGATTGGATAATATCCTGCAAAGGCTTGGGCTAGATGACGGAGAAGCAATTGTTCATCCTTGGATTAATACAGCCCTCGAAAGAGCACAAAAAAAAGTCGAATCCAGAAATTTTGATATCAGAAAGAATCTATTGAAATTTGATAATGTTATGAATGATCAAAGAAAAGTAATTTTTGATCAAAGGTTAGAAATTCTAGAACTGGAAGATCTATCAGAAACTGTTAAAGATATGCGCCAAGAAGTACTATTTGATATTCTTAATAATTCAATACCAGATAAAACTTTTGTTGATGATTGGGATGGGGATAAACTCGAAAGAGATATCAATAGAATTTTTACAATTAAATTACCTGTAAAAAGTTGGATGGAAGAAGACGGAATTGACTCTGAAGATATAAGAGAGAGAGTTTCTCAAGAAATAGAAAATGAATACGATAAAAAATCAAATGAATTTGGGAAAGATTTAATCAAAAATCTCGAAAAAACGATTGTTCTGCAATCCATCGATCAAAATTGGAAAGATCACCTTGGCCAACTTGAGAATCTGAGACAAATTGTTAGTTTGAGAGGATATGGTCAAAGGGATCCATTGAGCGAATATAAATCAGAATCTTTTTCTTTATTTGAAGAGTTATTGGATAATTTCAGAGAGGATGTTACTAGAATATTATTCCATATCCGAATGGCTTCGGATGAGGGATTAAGCAAAATAAATAGAGAAAATACTATTAGCCAAAAAGCTTCTAAAGAGAGTAGTGAAGAAAATCCAAATAATAACAAAATCAATAAGACAGTTACTATAAGAAAAAATGATCAACCAATTGATCCGAATGATCCGTCTACTTGGGGAAAGGTTGGAAGAAATGATCTTTGTCCTTGTGGATCAGGAAAAAAGTATAAACACTGTCATGGCAAATAATTATAAATTTTGACCAATTTCTAAAAATTTATCTCTTCTTTTTTGTATTAATTCTTTTTCAGTAAATTTACTCAACTCTGTTATCGTATTTTTTAAATATGATTTTACTTGAGATATCATTTGAGCTGGCTCTCTATGAGCCCCACCTAAAGGCTCATCAATTATTTTATCTATAATGCCTAGTCTCAACAAATCGTTTGCTGTAATTTTCATGGATTCGGCAGCATCCTTTGCTCTTTCAGCACTTCTCCATAATATGGATGCCGATGCTTCGGGTGATGCAACAGTATAAATAGAATGCTCTAGCATAAATACTTTATTTGCCGCAGCTAATGCTATAGCACCTCCAGAGCCGCCCTCACCAATAATCATTGATATCACAGGCACTTTTAATGAAAGCGTACAATCAGTTGAACGAGCAATTGCTTCTGATTGCCCTCTTTCTTCTGCACCAATACCTGGATAAGCACCTGGTGTATCAACAAAAGTAATTACAGGAATATTAAATTGCTCAGCAAGGCGCATCAACCTAATTGATTTCCTATAACCCTCTGGATGAGCCATCCCAAAGTTATGCTTAATCCTTGTTTCAGTATCATTACCTTTTTCATGACCAATTAACATTACAGATTGGTTATCAATTTTACCTAATCCACCAATTATAGCTTTATCCTCACCGAACAATCTATCGCCAGATAGAATTACAAAATTATCAAGAATACCCTCGGCATAATTTGTAAAATGAGGTCGGTTAGGATGCCTTGCGACCTGAGTCTTTTCCCAAGTTGAAAGATTTGAGTATTTATCTTCTAACCAATCTTGAGATCTTTTTTCGAGCTTTGATATATCATCAATTGAAATATTGCCATCATTAGAGCTTAATCTTAATTCATTTAATTCACGAATTTTGCCTTCAATGTCAGATAAAGATTTCTCAAAATCTAAATAGCTAACCATTTAAATACCCATCTCAAAAGGGTAAATTGCAACTGAAATTAGCTTAAGTCAACCAAGAGATTTTTCTAATGGATGATTTTTTAATACTGTCTCTATAGTTTCAGAATCTAAAATATGTGTATAAATTTCTGTAGTAGAAACATTTGCATGTCCCAAAAGTTGCTGAATGACCCTTATATCTGCACCCTTATTTAACATATGAGTTGCAAAAGCATGTCTTAATTTGTGAGGCGTCAATTGATTTTTACTGAATCCTAATTCATTAGATATTTCTGTTAAAATCTTATTTACTGAGTCTCTTGTAATGTGACCTGAAACACTATGTGAAGGAAAGAGGTACTTTTCTTTATTTGAGCTACAATCAATCCAGTCAATTATTGATTTTGCTGTCTTGGTTGTGAAATATGCATTTCTTTCTTTTCCACCTTTTCCAAAAACAACTAAAGTTCTTTTTTTGAGATCAATATCTTGAATTTTTAAATTAATTAATTCACTCACCCTCAAGCCAGTTGAATAAAGAATTTCAATAAGACATTTTATTTTAATCTTCTTTTTTTGTTTCGCTTTACTGTCATTTTTTAAAGGGCCTTTCCTAATAAAATGCAACAATGTATCAATATCTTTTTCTGATAATATTGTTGGCAAACTTCTTTTAACATTAGGTTTATCAATAAACTCTAAAGGACTTGCGCTAATATTCTTTTGCTTTAATTCATAATCAAAAAATTGTTTTAATGTTGAATGGATTCTTGCTCTTGATGTATTTTTAAATCCTTTTTCTTTTAATAAGTAGAAAAATTCTCTCAATATCTTATGATTCAAATGTCTCAAGGAAGCTAATTTGTTCTTATTAAAACGGTTATCTATTGAGTGGTAAAAATCTTTTTGTCTTTTTTGAGGTGATACATTTTTTTTAAACCAAGCAGAATTATAGAGGTAAAGGCTCAAAAGTTTAAAATCCCTTTTATACGAAAAGACAGTATTTTGGCTTAATCCTTTTTCAACAATCAAGAAATCAAAGAAGATTTCTAAAATTCTATTTTGATCTCGCCAAAATTTTTCCCAATTCAAGTCTATCATAAAATTTAATTAAACCTTCAATTAGTAAATAAATCCTTTTCATTAATAGCTTTATTAATTTCATTAACCTTAGGGTTTCCATTATCATTTATAAAGGTTAATACGAAATAAAACCCTATAAGCAGTAAAAAAATAGTAAAATACTTTTTCATTAAACACCCAATATCGTTATTATATATGTTTTAAAATTAAATTTAGTATAAAAATAGTAATTTAATATTTTTTATTTAGTAAATTTTTAATGATTAATAAATTAATGAAATTATCGCTTACTGGAATGATGGGAGCTGGTAAAACAAGTATTGGAAAAATTCTTGCAGAAAAAATTAATATTCCTTTTTATGACTCAGATCAATTAATTGTAGATAAACTGGACTTAGAGATTGTTGATATTTTTAGAAATCATGGAGAAGATTATTTCAGAAATCAGGAGGAGGAAGTTTGTAACAATATCTTAAAAAAAGAGACATTTGTTCTGGCTTTAGGTGGTGGCGGAATCTTAAATAAAAGAATAAGGGAGGCTATTAACAATGAGACAATATCAATTTATTTAAAAACAGATCAAAATATCTTGTTTGAAAGATTAAAAAACGATAAATCAAGACCATTAATACAAGGTTCTGACTTAAAGAAAAAAATAAATGATATTATTTCTGAAAGAGAGAAATTTTATCTCAAAAGTAATATAGTGGTTGATAACAACATAAATGATATAGAATTAATAACCGAAAAAATAATTTCATTAATTAAAAACTACAATTCATGACTGAAACAAAAAAAATAAAAATCAACTTAGATAAAGAGTCATATGATATTCATATTGGCGCAAATTTATCAGATGAAATTCCAAATATCGTTTCTAAACTAACATCAAGAAATAAAATTTTCTTAATATGTGATGAAAGTTTAGGCTCACTAATACTGCCTCAGGTCAAAAATTCATTATCAAAGGCTGGATTTGAAATATTTGTTTGTTTTGTTAAATCAGGTGAAAGTAGTAAAAGTTTTGAAATTCTTGAAAAAACAATAGCAGAACTCTTAGATAATGGTATTGAGAGAAGTGATACACTGATTGCGCTTGGGGGAGGAGTAATTGGTGATTTAGCTGGGTTTATAAGCTCAATAATATATAGAGGCATAAATTTCATCCAAATACCAACAACCTTACTTGCTCAAGTTGATTCTTCTGTTGGAGGAAAAACAGCAATAAATGTTAAACAAGGTAAAAACTTAGTCGGTAGTTTTTTTCAGCCTAAAGCAGTAATAACTGATGTAAATTATTTATCGTCTCTCTCAGATAGAGAGATAAAATGTGGAATATCTGAAATTATTAAATATGGAATAATTGGTGATAGAAGTTTTTTTTATTGGCTAAAAGAAAATATTTCTAAACTAAAAAAACTAGATCATGAATGCCTAATTCATGCAATTGAGAAATCCTGCCAGATGAAGGCAGATATTGTTCAAAAAGATGAAAAAGAAAAAGGAGAAAGAGCTTTGCTAAATCTTGGTCATACATTTGGGCATGCGCTTGAAAAACACTTCACTAAAGATGGAGTTCTCTTACATGGAGAGGCTGTTGCTATTGGTATGGCTTATGCTGCAAAATTTTCATTTAATATTGGTGTTCTTGAACAAGATGAATGCGATATGATTATTGATCTTATATCTGATAGTGGTTTACCAACATCTATAAATGACATAAAAGGTGAAATCACAAAACAGGAGATCTTAAATTTAATGATGTACGATAAAAAAAGAGTAAATCAAAAGAATACTCTAATATTAATAAAAAAAATTGGTGAATCCTTTATTAATAAGAATATAACTGATGCAGAAATAATAGATTTTTTTGATAAGGAGAGCATTCAATAATGCTTATATCAATAAGTATTCTTATAGGTTCAATTGTAGGTTTAATAATTCTTTCAGCTTTTTTTTCTGGATCTGAAACTGCCATGACAGCTGTGTCTGAAGCAAGAATGAAGCATCTGTCAGAAAATGGTGATAAAAGAGCAGAAATAGTAGAAAAGCTTATTGATAAAAAAGCTGATTTAATTAGTACAATGCTTTTAGCAAGTAATCTTATTAATATATTAGCCTCAGCCCTAGCAACAAGTCTTTTTATTACAATTTTTGGTGATTTTGGAATAATTATTTCAACAATTATAATGACAACATTAGTTGTTATTTTTGGAGAAATTTTACCTAAATTATTAGCTTTAAAATACAATGATTATTGGGTCCTTGTATCATCATACTCAATGGAATTAACTATGAAAATTCTTGGGCCAATTTCAAATATTGCTACAAAAGTCTCTTATTTATTTTTAAGAGATAATAAAGAAATATCTCTTCTTGTTGACCCACATGATGAAATTCGCGGTCAAATTAACCTGCATCATGAAGATGGAATTGTTAAAAAGGGCGATAAGGATATGCTGGGTGGTATACTTGATTTACCAGAAGTTACAGTTGAAGATGTGATGACGCATAGAAAAAATATCCTAACGATTGATTGTGATACTAATCATGATGATGTTCTATCTTTAATGCTTGAAAATCCTTATACCAGGGTACCAATTTGGAAAAACGATAAAGACAACTTTATTGGCGTTTTACATATAAAAGATCTTTTAAAGAAATCTATTTCAAAAGAAGAATTTGTAATAAGTGATATTCTTGTTGAGCCCTGGTTTGTACCAGAAACAACAAGCCTTAAAGAACAATTATCTGCTTTTTTGGAAAAAAAGACACATATGGCTCTTGTTGTAGATGAATATGGAGCTTTAATGGGATTAATTACTCTTGAGGATATTTTAGAGGAAATCGTTGGTCAAATAACAGATGAACATGATGTTGAAGATGAGGATATACTTCCTGAAGAAGCTTATATGATAAAAGTTGATGGAGACTCAAGCATACGAGATTTAAATAGAGAATATGGTTGGAAGCTTCCTGATGATGAAGCGGCAACAATAGCAGGTCTGATCATTCATGAAACACGGTCAATTCCAAAAAAAGGATCCATTTATAGTTTTCATGGCTTTAGATTTAAAATTCTTGATAGACAAAGAAATCAACTAACTTCAATTAGAATTCAAAAGGAAATTTAAAATGAAAGGCGAGATTTATAAATAGATCTCGCCTTTTTATAATTATTTGTTGTTATGGTTAATAATTAACGAATTAACTTCACTCCAACATACATTATTCTACCTCTCGCATCGTGCTGACGTGAATCATAACTAAAGTTAGCTGCATCAAATACAAGTGGCGGATCCTCATCAAGAATATTAATGCCACCTAGAGTAAGACGAATTTGATTATCATCCATGTCAAAGGTGTAATTATATTGAAGATCAACACTGAACCATTCATCGATTTTTTGCGTATATCCTCTTGATTTAGCTGTATCAGATAATGCTCTTGTAGTTTTATAATCTGATATGTGCTTACCATATAAAGCTAACTTATGCGGCCCACTATTAAGAACAGCTGATAAAGTCATTTTTGTTTCTGGTAGAGATCTAGCAAAGTTATCGTGGTTAAATAATCCAACAACATCCTGCGTTTCACCTTTAGCGTTAGGTATTTCATATTTATTCATATGAGAGCCACTAAGACCAAGCTCTACATCACCGAAACTTGTATCTAATGAGTAGTTAACTTCAAAATCAATACCGTCTGTTTTCACATTAGATGCGTTAAAGTATCCTGTTGTTACACCTACTAGTGTTCCATCAATAGTTCTCTTAACTGCAGGTGCAAGCGGTGTTGCAGCAACAATACCTTGAGCACTTTCAATTGTAATAACATCGCTATAATCGATTGACCAATAATCTAATTTTATTTCTAGATTTGACTGTGGTCTCCATATAGCACCTATATTCAAGTTATCAGACTCTTCTGGAGATAAATTTGGATTTCCATCTTGAGCTATACGAATAAAGGTTGTGCCACCTCTTGGAGTTCCATCTGTATTGAAGTCCTGAATTCCTTGTAAACCAACACCACTTGAATAAAGTTGTGATAAGGATGCTTCTCTAAATGATGTACTTGCAGATGCCCTTAATATTAAACTATCAGATACTTCATAACGTAATGAAATTTTAGGATCAAATGTACTATCTTCCTCAAGCTCCTCATATCTTACCGCTCCATTAACTTGTAGTTTATCTGTGACAGGAACGGATACTTCAGCAAATAGAGCAATTGCGTCTCTACTTGCGCTTGATTCCGAGCCACCACCTAAGAAAAGTAAGTCAGCCGGTTTTACCAAATTTCCTTCAGAGTCAAATTCTACTATAGAACCTTTATCTCTTTTAAGATCAAAAGCCTCCTCTCTATACTGAAGACCAAAAGCGATATCTATATTGCCTGCAGCAGTGGATCCAATCTCTCCTGAAAAAACAAGATCAACTACATCTAATTCATTTTCGGACCATGTCTCTTGAGCTGTAGAAATCCATTCTCTTAAAGAAGCAGAGTTAGCAGAAGGGTCAAATAAATTCCAACTTTCTGTTCCACTTGTGCCGCCCTGTCCAGCAATAGCTGCGCTAAATCTTGATGTGCTAGTATCAGGTTGCTTAAAATAATGATCTGTTTCACTGTGAGTATATCTTAGATCCCAATCAAAACCTCCTAAATTACCAGTCAATCCCACAGAAAATCTCAAATTATCGATATCTCTTGGCGCATTTGGTGATGGAAATGCAGAACCAAGAGGTCTTCCAAGCCATAGCACTGGAACACCGAATGGATTACCACCTTGTCCAGGTAATATAGCGTTAGATGGGCTCAAATAAGATAGAGCAGGATAGGAAGGTGACTGTGGATTATCATTAACTTTAATACTTGAAAATAAAACATCAGCATTAAATTCCATTCCATTAGCTAAATCACTTTTGATAGAACCATAAACATTCTGATGTTCTTCATCATTTACTATATTAAATCTTGGACCATATAAGAAACCACATCTAGAACCGCTTGCTTGAGGTATAATAAAACCATTATTCTCTACACAATTAGCATCTGGAACATTGGTAAATGGGGCATAACTTCCTGCATATGGGCCTGACTCAACTGTAGATGGACCAAATAATAAAAAACTATTTCCTAATCCACTTATTCCTAATTGAGTTGACTCCGGTCTTAGTGCACTAGACATAGGAGAACGCTCAAGAAAGTCAGCAGCAATTACTACATTTGTATTTCCAAATTTTTCACCGAAAATTAAGCTAACTCTATCATCTTCTTGACTGCCAATATCTGTAAATTGATGATTGTAGCTAACTTCTAAACCTGTGAAATCTCTTCTAAATATATAATTTACAACACCAGCTACAGCATCAGAACCATATACGGATGCCGCACCCTCTTTTAAAACTTCTACTCTCTCAATAGCGATTAGTGGAATAATTGAAGTATTTACAAAAACACTACCATCATTGGCTGTAGCTCCTGCAACAGTTTGTCTTCTTCCATCAATTAATACCAATGTTGAAGATAGACCTAAACCGCGTAGGTTTATATTTGAGGTTCCTTGCGTTGAACCGGATGTAAATGAATCTGGTACATTTTCTGAACCACTATTTGAGGCTAGGTTTCTGACTAAATCAGCAACAGTATTTGCTCCAAAGTTTTCGATAGCGTCTCTATCAATTACATCGATAGGCGAAGCACCATCTGTTGGACTCGTTTTTAAATATGATCCTGTAACAACAATTTCTTCAATACTACTATCTGTCTCAACTTCTTGAGCAAAAATATTATTTAAAGAAATAATTAAAAGAAATAACAATAAGTTATTGAATTTAGACATACAAATCTCCCCGAAAAGTATTAATTTATTTTTTTTATAAGCGTTTATTCTATATCAGTAAGCTCAAGAGTCAAAGCATGTAAACCATTTTTTAGTTCATAATCTAATATTCGATGCATTATTCTATGTTTCTCAACTTTTGACTTACCTTTAAAAAAACTTGAAATAACTTTTATTTTAAAATGTGTTCCACCATTTTTTGCATCAGGATTATGGTTTGCATGAAGATGAGACTCATCAATAACCTCTATAAAGCTAGGCTTTAGCTCATTTTCGATTTTATTTAGAATATTTTCTCTTATTTCATTCATTATCTATTGATTAAAGTTTGTATTAAAATACTTTTTTACCATATTATATATCATTACATTTGGAAATATAATGAAGTTAAACTCAAAATATTTTGATAATATTCGATCAGTTCGTGAGAAAAAAAATCACACAAAATCTTGTGATAATTTAGGTTGCAATGAACCTGGAGAATATATAGCCAAAAATAAAAATGGCAAAACACACTTTTATTGTATTGAACATATAAGGCTTCATAATAAAAACTATAATTTTTTCTCAGATATGACAGAAGAAGAAATCATTGATTTTCAAATATCCTCAATGACTGGGCATAGACCAACATGGAAAATGGGGTCTAATCATAATGCAGCAAAAAAAGATTTTGCTGAATTTTATGCTGAAAATAATATCGATGACCCTTTTGGTTTTTTTGAAGAAGAAAAAAACAAGACTTATAAACCATTTGGCAAAGGAAAAAGCGGCACTAGTAAAGCCCTAACAGAACTTGGCTTAAATGGAAAACCATCAAAAAAAGAAATACAAGATAAATTTAAAGAGTTAGTTAAATCTCTTCATCCTGACATCAATGGAAAAAATCAGAAAAATGAGGAAAAACTTAAAGTTATTATTAATGCTTATAATCAATTAAAAACTTCAGGTTTATGTTAACTTTTTTTTTAATTCTGATAAAACATCATATAATTTAGTTTAAAGGAAATATTAATGAGTACTGACACAAATAAAGAATTAGATATTGGTAGTCCTGATACAGAAGTTTCAGTAAAAAAAATGTTCGGCATTGACTCGGATTTAATGATACCTGCTTTTAAAAAATCAAATGATTATGTTCCTGAAATTGATGAAGATTATCTTTTTAATAAAGATACAACTTTAGCAATTCTTGCTGGATTCAAACACGATCGTCGTGTCATGGTTCAAGGATATCATGGAACAGGAAAATCAACACATATTGAGCAAGTTGCCGCTAAACTAAATTGGCCTTGCATTAGAATTAACCTAGACAGTCACATAAGTAGAATTGATTTAGTTGGAAAAGATATGATTGTTTTGAAGGATGGAAAGCAAGTAACAGAATTTCGTGAAGGATTACTCCCTTGGGCCATACAGAATCCTGTTGCATTAGTTTTCGATGAATATGATGCAGGGAGACCTGATGTAATGTTTGTTATTCAAAGAATTTTGGAAATTTCAGGTAAATTAACATTATTGGATCAGAACAGAATAATAAAACCGCATCCATTTTTTAGACTTTTTGCAACAACAAATACAGTTGGTTTAGGCGATACAACTGGATTGTATCATGGTACTCAACAAATAAATCAAGGACAGATGGATAGATGGTCTATTGTAAGTGCATTAAATTATTTGCCGCACGAAGATGAGTTAGGAATTGTTTCAACAAAAGCAAAATCATTTAATAATAAGAATGGGAAAGAAATTATTTCAAAAATGATTAGAGTTGCCGAATTAACAAGAAATAGTTTTATCAACGGAGATATCTCAACAGTTATGAGTCCAAGAACTGTTTTAACATGGGCACAAAATTCAGAAATTTTTGATGATGTTGGTTTAAGTTTTAAATTAACTTTTCTAAATAAATGCGATGAACTTGAAAGACATACGGTTGCTGAATTTTATCAAAGATGTTTTGGTGAGGAGTTAAAAGATTATGAGTCCTCAATAAAAGAAGAGGAAAATGAGACCAAATAACCAAAATGATCTTGATGAATTTAAGCGTGCACTTACTATGGCTATGCGTTCAATATCGAAAGAAGATGAACTCACTGTAAGTTTTGGCGCTGAAACAGGAAGTGTAAATGGCGTCAAGGCTAGATTACCCCTACCTAACAAAAGCATGAATGCAAAACAATTAGACTCTTTAAGAGGTGAAGCTGACTCAATAGCTTTATTTATCGCGCATCATAAAGAAGATGTATCACAAAAATATTTGCCTGAAGGACAAAAAGCACGTGAAATTTTTAATTCACTCGAAAGAACTCGTTGTGAAGCAATTGGATCAAATGAAATGGCAGGTGTTGCAAAAAACCTGAATCAAATGGAAAAAACTAAACTTAAAAGAAAAGAATTAGGATATACAAAAAAAGAAGGTGAAGAGAATTTCATAGAGGCTCTAAACTATATTGTCAGAGAGAAACTGACCGGTGAAGTTATACAAGAAACAAAACCGACCATTGAAGCATGGAAAGATTGGATAGAAGATAGAGCAGAAAAAACAATAAATGATCTAACAAATGAAATTGATGACCAATTAGCATTTGCTAAAATTATCAGAAAACTCATAGGTGAATTAGAGCTAGGTGATGAATTAGGAGACGAGCCTGATGATAATAATGATGAAAATTCAGATCAAGATGAAGAATTTTCAAATAATGATGAAGATGAACAAAATCAAGATCAGGAAACTAGCGAGCAATCACCTGATACTTCAGAAATGGATATGAGTGATGATGAAGAAATGATTCAAAGCGATATGATTGAAATTGGAGATGAAGAAGATATTGATAATGAAGAATTAACGAAAGCAGTAAGAAGTCAGAGTGAGGATGAAAATAAAAAAAGAGAAATTCCTTATAAAATATTTACAAATAAGTTTGATGAGGAAATTAAAGCTCTTGATTTATGTGAACTTGATGAATTAGACAGACTAAGAGAATATTTAGATCAGCAATTACAACATCTTCAAGGCGCAGTAACAAGACTTGCTAACAAATTACAGAGAAAACTACTTGCTCAACAAAATAGATCCTGGGAATTTGATCTTGAAGAAGGTCTTCTAGATGTATCTAAACTCACAAGAGTAATTATTGACCCGACATCACCATTATCTTTTAAAATGGAAAAGGATATTGAATTTAAAGACACAATAGTTTCATTGCTAATTGATAATTCCGGTTCAATGAGAGGAAGGCCCATCACAATTGCAGCTATGTGTGGAGATATTCTTGCAAGAACTCTTGAAAGATGTGCAGTAAAAACTGAGATTTTAGGCTTTACTACTAAAGCATGGAAAGGTGGTAGGTCTAGGGAAAAATGGTTAGATGATGGCAAATTACCAGCGCCAGGAAGATTAAATGATTTAAGACATATCATATACAAAACAGCTGATGAGCCTTGGAGAAGATCAAAAAGAAATTTAGGACTCATGTTGAGAGAGGGACTCTTGAAAGAAAACATAGATGGCGAAGCATTAGATTGGGCCTATAAAAGACTACAAATGAGATCTGAACAAAGAAAGATTTTAATGGTAATTTCTGACGGAGCGCCTGTTGATGATTCTACTTTATCAGTTAATGCTGGAAATTACCTTGAAAGACATTTGAAACATATGATCTCAACAATTGAAAAAGATGAGTCAATTGAATTAGTTGCAATTGGTATTGGTCATGATGTTAACAGATACTATAAAAGAGCTGTAACAATCGTTGATGCAGAACAGCTTGGAGGGGCAATTACCGAACAGTTAGCTGATTTATTCGATGAAAATTATAATAATAATTCGGGAAAAAAAATGAGGCTTGTTTCTTAGACTTTAAGGATTTTCTTTTTCAGTCTTTTTGCCTTAGAGGATAAATTGTTATCATTAGCTTTTAACAAGAAATTATCTAAACCTCCAGCATGCTCAACTGACCTCAGTGCATTTGCGCTAATTTTAAACCTAACAGTAAGATCTAATTTTTCACTTACTAGACTTACATTATTTAAATTAGGCAGAAACCTTCTTTTAGTTTTATTATTAGCATGACTAACATTATTGCCTGTCATAACTTTTTTTCCACTAAGCTCACATACTCTAGCCATTACATTATCCTTAAACTTACAGAGTTTTTATATGCCTAATACATTCCAGTCAAGTTTAAGAAAGTTAATTTTTTGAAATATTTTTAAGATAATTTTTAGCTTCAACAACATTATTGTCACTGGCTTCACGAATAAATCTTATTGCTTTCCTCTTATCTTGCTCTACCCCTAACCCTTTATAATATAATAAGCCAAGTCTATAAGTAGCATTGTAGTAAGTATAATTATCTTTACCATCATCATGTGCTCTTGCTTGTCTATATAGTTTGACTGCCTCTCTATAGTCTCTTCTTCCTGAAAGTCCATTCTCATAACCTTTGGCAACTTCTAATAATCCGGGACCATAATTTTGTAATGCGGATCTCTTAAAAAATTCCATCGCTAAAGATTCGTTTTTCTCTGTAGCCTTACCATCCCTTAACCATGTTGCATAAACATACTGAGCTCTATCTAAACCACCAATTGCTGCTTTTTCATAAAATTTTATTGCTTTGTCTTCATCTATATCAACGCCTCGACCTTTCGCATAAATGACACCTAAATTATAGGTAGCGCTCGTATAACCAGAATTAGAAGATTCCTCAAATAGTTTTAAAGCCTCAGAGAAGTCTTGTTCAACACCTTGGCCACTATAATATAAAGCTCCAAGAAAAAATTTAGCTTCGGCATTTCCTTCATCTGATTGTGCTCTTAAAATTTGAATATCTGTATCTATAGATAATTGCGAATATGCAATGTTAAGATTTAGAAAAATGAAAATGATAAAAGTTATTATCCTCATATTATGATTTCCCTTTAATAAATTTGAAAAGATGACCAGCAACCTTTCGAATTTGTATTTCTTCTGATCCCTCGGTTATTCGATATCTTCTATGATGTCTATATATATGCTCAAACGGCTTATATCTTGAATAACCCATCCCGCCATGAACCTGAATAGCTTGGTCAGCGGCATTACAAACTAAACGATTTGCTCTATAATTACACATTGAAACTTTATCAGATAAATGAATAGCAACTTCAGGTTTTGTCATTTGGTCCATCTGCCAGGCTGTCTTATATACTAGATTCCGAATCATTTCACATTCGGTGTTTAATTCTGCAAGAGGAAACTGAATAGCTTGATTAGTAGATAATGGCTTACCAAATGGTTTTCTTTCTTTTGCATATTTTACACTTTCATTTATACAAAATTGTGCTGCGCCAACCCCAGATGCAGCCTGTCTAATTCTATTCTCATGAACAAAATGTTGAGCCAATTCTAGACCTCTATCTAATTTTCCAAAAATTGCTTGTTCAGGTACCCAGACATTTTTTAAGCTAATTAAGGCATGATCTGTTGGCATATTGAAGGTCCATAAAAATTCTTCAACAATAAAACCCTCATGATTTGTTGGAACTAGAAAACAAGTTATTCCAAGTGCCGACCCGTCATCTCCACTAGTTCTAGCAAAAATCATATCATAATTTGCTTTGTGTATTCCTGTATTCCAGGTTTTAGATCCATTTATTAACCAACCATCGATACCATCACGTTTTTCTGGAACAGCTTTGGTGTCCATCCATGTTGCATCTGACCCGTGGTCAGGTTCAGTTAGACCAAAAGCAATTCTATGAGTGCCAGAAAGCATACCATTGATAAATTCATCTTTTTGTTTTTCACTTCCGAAATCTCTAAACATTAAAACTTGTGGAAAGTTTCCTACAATTGAGTTTTCGTTTTGTAAATCATTGTGCAGACCAAGGCCTTTTTGTGCTAAATGTTCCCTTATGATTGCCATTGCAAGATTTGTTCCGTCTTTACCGCCATATTCTTTAGGTAAACCGTATCTAAGGTGACCAGCTTTATCGGCTGTTACTCTCATCTCATGGAGTAGAGCCTCCCAATCCTCTGAAGGCAATCCTTTCCTATCCCAATCAGTCCTTGAATCTTCTCTCCGATGATCAAAAAAACGGATATTATCGTCTTTATTTTCTAGAGGTTTAATCTCATTTTCAATAAACTTATCAAGTTCATCTAAATAATTTTGAATATCCTTTGGTATGTCAAAATCCAATTTTTTACTCCATATTTCACTAGAAAGATTACATGAAAAATAAACTAAATGTTATTTTTTTTTAATAGTGTTTATATAAATTAAATATACAAAATGTAGTATAGAACATAACAAGTAAAGTGAGGTGTAAGTGATTCGGTCATGAAATGTTCACTTCATATCTTTATAGTGGCAATATTTTAAACACTATATATAGTATTTTAATCAAAAATTATTGAACTTGAATAATTTATATAATTCCGTAAAAAAAGAATATGAATATTAACGCTGCTCTTGGTCCAACAAATACAGGTAAAACATTCTATGCAATAGAGAGAATGGCCTCTTATAAGTCAGGAATAATTGGGCTGCCACTGAGATTACTAACTAGAGAAGTATTTGACAAAATTTCAAATAAATTGGGTCCATCAAGAACCGCGATGATAACAGGTGAGGAGAGAATAATTCCTCAAAATCCTCAATATTGGGTTTGTACAGTTGAATCCATGCCAACTGATATTCCAGTAGACTTTGTTGCGATTGACGAAATACAATTATTAAATGATCCAGAGAGAGGTTACGCGTTTACAGAAAAAATTCTACAAATGCGAGGTATGCATGAGACCCTTTTTATGGGTTCTGATACAGTTGAAAAATTAATCAAAAAACTTATACCACAAATAAAATTCTTAAATAGATCTCGATACTCAAAATTAACATATTCCGGATACAAAAAGATAACTAATCTTCCAAGACGAAGTGCCGTTGTCGCATTTTCAATGGACTCTGTATATTCAATTGCAGAAGTCTTAAGAAAACATAAAGGAGGTGTAGCCATTATTATGGGCGCCTTAAGCCCAAGAACAAGAAATGCTCAAGTAAAAATGTATCAAGAGGGAGAAGTTGATTATATTGTCGCAACTGATGCTATTGGTATGGGTCTAAATTTAGATCTAAATCATGTAGTGTTTGCAGAAGATAGGAAATTTGATGGTAAACAATATCGAAATTTATCGGCTCATGAATTAGGCCAAATAGCTGGAAGGGCTGGAAGATATAAAAAAAATGGTACATTTGGTGTAACGGCTACAGTAGGTGACCTAAATATAAAAAATATATTAGCAATTGAAAATCATGAATATGAAAAAAAGAAATTCGCTTTTTGGAGAAATAATAAATTAAATTATGATAGCTTAGAAAAATTAATTCAGTCTCTTGATCTAGACTCTGGAAATCATTTGTTAAAGAAAACGCCCCCTCCTGACGATTTTAAAACATTAAAAAAACTATCAGAAAATCAAAGAATAAAAAATTCTCTTGATAACAAAGATAATTTAAAACTCTTTTGGGAATTATGCCAGATACCTGACTTTAGGCAAAATAACGAAATCTACCATCTTAATGTAATAGAAAATATATATTTTCATTTATTAGAAAAAGGTAAATTAAATGATGAAGCTCTCAATAAATACACCAAAAAATTAACTGCAGGAAATTTAGACGATATTTATTCTATCTCAGAAAAATTATCAGAAATTAGAACATGGTCTTTCGTATCAAATAAATCAAGCTGGGTAAATAATTCACAAGAATGGCAGATAAAAACAAGAAATATAGAAGATGATTTATCGGATTATCTTCATCAAGCTCTTACAGAAAGATTTGTTGATATTGACTCAAAAAAACTATTTCAACAATTCGATGATCAGAATGAATATCTAGCTGGAATTAGTGAAAATGGTGATGTGACTGTTAATGCTGATTATTATGGAAAAATGGAAGGACTTAGATTTTTATCCAAGAAAAATATTACAAATAAAAGAATTCAAAATACTTTGAGCTCAATAACCTCAGAAGAAATAAAAAAAAGAATATCAAAAATTATCAAAGGTCCTTTAAATGATTTTAGCTTAGATAGTTCCCTTATAATTAACTTTAAAAATGAACCAATAGCTAGACTAGTAAAAGGCCAGAGCATTCTAAAACCAAATATAGAAGTAATAATAGAGAGAGGTTTTGAAGTCTCAATTACAAAAAAATTAGAAAGAATTATAACAAATTGGGTAAAAGAAAAAATTAATCATGATTTATATAGCTTAATTAGACTAGAAGGATCTAACCTCAAATATCAAGAGAAAGGTATAGCTTATAGAATAGCAGAAGAATTAGGCTCAATTGACCGTAAAAGAATGAATACAGAAATTAATAATCTTGATCTAGAATCAAGACGAAATTTAAAAAAATATGGCATTATAATTGGTAAATATTCCATCTACATAAAGAATGCATTAAAGCCTCAATACACATCAATTCTTCCAGGTCTTTGGTTAATTTATCATAAAGAAAAATTAAATTTAGAAGGAATTAAAAATCAGATTAATGCTTTACCAAAACCAGGCATAACATCATGTGCTATCAATAAAGAAGTATTCAAAAATTTGTATAAATATTGTGGTTATAAAGTTCTTGGAAATTATGCTGTGAGAATTGATATCCTTGAGAGGTTAGATAAAATAATTTATGAAACTATAAAAGAAAATAAGAATAAAAATCAATTTATTATAAATGATCAAATGATTTCTTTATTAGGAACATCATCAAATGAATTAAAACAATTACTTAATGAGCTTGGTTACTTAATAAAAAAAGAAGACGATGATACAAGGAAAATCATATGGTTTGCTGATATAAAAAAAACAAGGAAACTATACACAGAAAAAAAGAGGTCAAAGTTTAAATCAAATAAATCTAAAAATGGCATTTTTAAAGATACTGACATCAAAAGTTTAAAAGATAAGTTATCAACTAAATGACAAATTAAATTATATTTAACAAAATGGAAATTTCTGAACAGAGAATCGATAATTGGTTATATAGATTAAGATTTACAAAAACTAGAGCTATATCTCAGAATATTATTAAAGATGGAAATGTTAGGATAAACAAATTTAAAATTTATAAACCTTCAATTAAAATAAAATTTGGAGATATAATCACCATAAATCTTAATAAACAAACACTTGTTGTTATGGTTAATGGTTTTACAAAAAGAAGATTAAACTATAAAAAAGCCCAAGAACTTTACAAAATTTTATAAAAAGAGAGAAATTATGATTAAATTTTTTAAAAGAATTTTTAATAGTGGAGAAGAAAATTCTGATGATGCTATCGAAACAAACCTTGATTTAGCAATAATTGTTATTCTTTTGAGGGCTTCCTCAATTGATGGCAATAAAGATGAGTTAGAACTAGATATGATCAAAGATATTGCCATTCAAGATTTAGATATAAAAGAAGAAGATTTCATTAATTTATATTCAAAAGCTGTTGAAGAAGAAGATTTCTCTGCTGATATCTATAAATGGACAAAAATTATCAACGACAATTGTGATGAAGATTCAAAATTAAAGATCTTTAGATTAGCCTGTAAAATTGTTAATGCTGATGGAAATATTGATCCATTTGAGTCAAATTTTACAAGAAGACTATCAGGTTTACTTTATATTACCGATAAACAGGCTGGAGAGATAAAAAAGGAATTTAATTAATAATGACCTATATTGTTGATGAACAATGTATTAAGTGTAAACACATGGATTGTGTAGAAGTTTGTCCAGTAGACTGTTTCTATGAAGGTGAAAATATGCTTGTAATCCATCCCGATGAATGTATTGACTGCGGTGTCTGCGAACCAGAGTGCCCTGAAGAGGCAATACATCCCGACACAAAAGATGGCGTAGAAATTTGGTTAGAATTAAATAAAAAATTTGCAGAAATTTGGCCAAATATTACAGAAGCAAAAGAGAAACCATCTGATTCAGAAGAGTTTTCAGGTATAGACAATAAATATCAACAGTTCTTTAGTGAAAATCCTGGGGACGGGGATTAATAGTAATTCCTTGCAAAATATAGCTTTTCTTGCTAAACCGCCCTCTACATAACTTTTAGAAAATTAAGAAATGGCGAAGAAAAAACAAGTTAATTCAAAAAAATCTAAGGGATCTAAAAATACTCCTTCTAAAGCGAAGTCGAAAAAGATTGTAGCGAAAAAAAAGCCAATAAAAAAGGCTGCTACTAAGAAGACAACCGCTAAAAAGACTGCAGTTAAAAAGACTACCACAAAAAAGACTGTAGCTAAAAAAGCACCAGTTAAAAAAGCTGCTACAAAAAAATTAGCTCAAAAGAAAGTTAAATTACAATATTCTGTAGGTGATTTTATAGTTTATCCATCTCACGGGGTTGGAGAAATCACAGCTATACAAACATTCGAAATAGCTGAAGAAAAGCTAGAGATGTATAATGTAATTTTTGACAAGGAGAAAATGACCCTAAAAATTCCAACAATCAAAGCTAAAGAAATTGGAATACGCAAGGTTTCATCACGGAATGAAATGAAAAAAACTCTAGAAATATTAAAAAGCAAAGCAAAGATTAGAAGAACTATGTGGAGTAGGCGTGCTCAAGAATATGAAGCTAAAATTAATTCTGGCATTTTGACAGAATTAACTGAAGTTGTGAGGGATTTGTTCAGAAATAGCAATCAGCCAGAACAATCATATTCTGAAAGACAATTATATGAATCGGCAAGAGATAGATTGGCTAGAGAAGTTGCTGTTGTTGAAAAAACAGATGACATCAAGGCAGTTGAAAAAATTGAAATTATCCTTAATGATGCAACAAGAAAAACAAGTTCTGAAAATTCAATAATTTAGTATATAATCGATATATGGCTCATGATAGAAATAAATTGGTAGGCCTTGCAAAAAGGTTATTGGACCATAACTTAAACGGTTCAACTGATCAAGCTGATGAAATTATGATTAAACCAGTTAATGATTATACTGATGATGATATTATTAGCTCAGAGGTCAATAAAATTTTCTATGACTATCCTATACCAATAGCCTTAAGCGCTGAACTTAAAGAAAATAACTCCTATAAAGCTACCAAAGCAATCGATACCCCTCTACTTATAACAAGAGATGAAGATGGAGATACGAGAGCATTTATAAATATATGCAAACACAGAGGGGCTCCTGTTTGCCCAGAAGGCACTGGTAATAAATCAAAATTCAACTGCACATATCATGGTTGGATGTATAATAATAAAGGTGATTTAGTTAATATTTTTAAATCAGATACATTTGGTAATATTGACACAACTCAAATAAAATTAACTGAACTATTTTGTGAAGAAAGATCTGGATTTATATGGGTATGCTTAAATCCAGATATTAAATACAATCTTGATGAATGGATGAATGAATTTGACACAGAATTAGATGACATCGATTTAAAAAATTGGCATATTTTTAGTAGCACAACCTTAGATGGACCTAGGTGGAAAATCTGTTGGGATGGATATCTAGATGGTTACCACCATCATATGGTTCACCCTGAAACAGTTGGTAAAAATACAATAGTTAATCTTATTGCGCATGATACTTTTGGCCCTCATCAAAGATTTGCTTTTGGTTTGAAAAATATTAATGAATTATCTGAAATTGACGAAAAGGATTGGGAACCTGAAAATCACATAAGGCTTATTCATTCAGTTTTTCCAAATGGGTCAATTTCGGCTATTCAAAATCAACATTGCTTAGTAAGCTTGGTTTTTCCAACTCCCGATTTACAATCAACCATTACAACTCAATATATTCTATGCTTGAAGGAACCTAAAACAAAAGAACAAATAAAAGAAGCAGATGATTTTGCTGAATTAGCTGAAAAAGCTATAGTTGATGAAGACTATCCTATGAATTTTAAAATACAAGATTCTATTAATTCCAAGGCTAATAAAGAATTTTTATTTGGAAGAAATGAACCTATACAACAGCATTATCACAAGTGGATTGACAAACTCTGTAATAAGTAAATTATTTTGGTATTAATTTGGTCCCGTAGCTCAGCAGGATAGAGCGTCAGATTCCTAATCTGAAGGTCATAGGTTCAAATCCTATCGGGATCACCATATTGCGTCACTCTGCCACAATAAAAAGTAATTTTTAATTACCATATAGATATAGCGACCTGAGTATTACTAGCCATCACTCCCTCCAGCTTGGGTCGCTAAAACTTATACTTGTATTTTTTTTCCATTTATAGCATCTTCAACTTCTTAATTTGGAGGGGATAATGGAAAGAAGGAAATTAGGAAACACTGATATCGATGTAAGTTCAATTTGTCTTGGTACTATGACATGGGGACAACAAAATACTCAAGATGAAGGTTTTGAACAAATGGATTACGCTATTGATATGGGTGTAAATTTCTTTGACACAGCTGAAATGTATTCAGTTCCGCCAAAAAAAGAAACTCAAGGATCAACTGAAACAATCATTGGTAATTGGTTTAGTGAAAGGAAAAATAGAGATAAAATTATTCTTGCCACTAAAGTATGCGGTAGAGCTCCATTTACGTGGCTTAGAGATGATGAAATACCAACTGAACAAACCAAAAAACAAATTTTCGAAGCAGTTGATAAAAGTCTTAAAAGATTGCAGACAGATTATATTGATCTTTATCAACTTCACTGGCCAGACAGGCCAATGAGTCTTTTTGGGGGCTCTATAAATTACCAACATATTGAGGGAGAATCTAACTCTATTCATTCCATATTAGATGCGCTTTCTGAACTAATTAAAATAGGTAAAATTAGAAATATTGGTTTATCAAATGAAACTCCTTGGGGGACAATGGAGTTTCTACATCAATCAAAAGATAAAAATTTACCGAGGGTCCAATCTATTCAAAATGCATATAACTTGCTTAATAGGATATTTGAGTTTGGAGGATCAGAAATAGCTTTCAGAGAAAATGTTGGTTTGCTTGCTTACTCTCCTCTAGCCCAAGGATATCTTACTGGTAAATACCAGAATGGTAATTTACCTGAAGGATCAAGAAAAGCACTCTTTGATCGCCTTCAAAGATATGAGGGTGTAGGTAGTGAAGAAGCTATAGCAAGTTATCTTAATATTGCTAAGAAATATAACATCGATCCATCGCAACTAGCTAATCAGTTTGTTACGACTAGACCTTTTGTAACATCAAACATTATTGGCGCTACAAGTATGGAACAGCTCAAATTAGCAATAACATCTATAGAAATCGAAATGCATGAAGAATTAGAAAATGATATTGAAGATGCATTTAAACTACATGGCAATATAGCTTCATGATTTAAATTATTTTAATCTATTGAAAAAAGTAGAAGAGCATTTCCAGGCATATGATTGTATATTCCATAACCCGAATTTATAGCCATATAACCATTCCTAACCGATGGGCCAGATCCACTAAAGCTACCTCCAGACGCAGGAGTTCCTGAAACACTTTCATAATTACCCAAAGAATTGAAGCTCCACAAAATGTTTCCAGTAACTTTATCATAAACTCTTATCATTCCGTCAAGATGACCAGCAATAACAGCTCCTGGAATTGCAGTAACTGCAGCTGAAATTCCTGGATCACAATTGGTATCTATTTCCTTACATTCCTTATCAGTAATTGTAGACCACAAAATTTCACCAGTTTCTGTATTTAATGAATGCATACCTGGTTTTCTATTTAACCATACTTTCCCATCGTTAGTATCTTTCATGTCATTCAATGGTACATATAAAGTTTTTCCTTCAGAAGCCATTCCAAAATGAATACCTCCTTGAGTACCGCCACCTGACACAGCTTTTGACCAAATAATTTCACCTGTATCAGGGTCCATACCATAAACATAGCCAGATTTCTGACCAGCAACTAAGATATCTTTATCGCCTAAATCAATTAAAATAGAACTTGCTGAATAATCCATATCTGGGCCATTCTCTTCTGGACAGTTTGGCAAACCTTTTCCCATGCAAGCCAAATTCCAAGCATCACCAGATAAAGTTTGTCTTCTCCATACTTCTTCACCTGTATCTATATTATAAGCTATAATTGCATCTGAGGAATCGTCAGCAGGTGTTGAATAATTTTCTCCTGTTCCAATATAAACATATCGTCTTTTTGTATCTACATTAGGAGAAGTCCATATTGGTGCCCCTGATGGTCCAAACATTCTTGTGCCCACCGATGTTTTGCCTGAATATTTAGCCGGCACAGGGATTGAATATTGTTTCCATAATGTTTTTCCTGTATTAGCTTCAACTGCTAAAAGCCCTCCTCTAAAAGTACAACATTCATAATCATCATTAAATGCCGGGATAACCTCTAAGCCAGAAACTGGAACAAACAAAATGTCTTCAAATTTTGCGGAGGTGGCTGTTCTCGTAGCATTAGGATGATCATCGGTTTTTATTTTCCAAATTAATTCACCAGTTTGTGCATCGAGAGCGTATTCATTTGCAAGTATATCACCAAAATAAATATATGGACGCTTATTTGGTTTTTCACCATTTTTCCATTCATCCATGATTATACCGGTGCGCACCTCTGCAGATGCAGAAAAATTCCATTTCACACAGCCAGTTTCTATATCTAATGCATATATATCGCCTGATTGGCTTCCTACAAAGATTGAACCCATAGCAAAAAGTGGTTGGGATCGAGCTCTTTGAGAATACGGAAAACCAAAAGCCCATTTTAGTTTTAACTTCTTTACATTTTTGGAGTCAATTTTCCCAGATTTTTTTGGAATGAATCTCGATGTATTATAACCCCAACCATATGGTGCTGGCGCTTCTCTCATATCAAACTTCATTCTGTTAGACTCACAATAATTGAGATCTGCTTCTTTAGGAAAATCTTTTCTATCTTTTCGAACAATATATTCAACAATTTGTATTTTTTCTTCTGTTGACAAATGAGCAGATTGTTCTGCCATAATGCCTTCATTCATTGTTCTAAATAAAGCTTGGGGAATAAGCATTTCAAGCCAATTAGCTGCTGGTGCTTTTTGTATTGATCCATCATGACAAATTGCACAATTATCTTGATAGAGAGCATTACCCGGATGTGTTTCCGGATCAATAGTAATTTCTCTAACAATTAGCTCATCGGTCGATTCTCTAACTTTGGCATTTTCATCTATTACATAATCCTGTTCATTATTGATGGTTTGAGCGCTTAAGCTGTTTGAAAAAAATAAATACAAAATTAAAATAATAAACTTCATTAAAATCCCCATAATTACAAAAATATTATGATAAAATAAAATAATAATCCATCCCAAATTCTGTGTTATTATTAAAATAAATTAGGTTGGGTAATGAATAGTAAACTTCCGATTAGTTGTTTTATAATTGCTAAAAATGAAGCTGATAGAATATCTAAAACAATTGAATCCGTTATAGATATTGTTGATGAAGTAATTGTTATTGACTCGGGATCAACAGATGGTACCCAAAATTTAGCAAAAGAATTAGGTTGTAAAGTTTTTTTCAACAAATGGAGTGGTTACGGTCCTCAAAAACGTTTTGGTGAAGATTGTACAAAGAATGAATGGTTACTTAATCTTGATGCGGATGAGTATTTATCAGATGAAATAAAATCAGAAATATTACAAACTTTTGAAAATAATAATGATAAATATAAATTTTTTTCAATGAAAGTAACTCCAATTTATCCAAACTGGAAAAAGCCAAGGCTTTTATCTGCATCTCATCAATGTGTGAGATTGTATAGTAAATCTTTTGGGAGGTTTTCAAACTCGCCCGTTCATGACTCAGTACAGACAAATAATTTAAATATTTTTTATTTTAAAAATCCTATCTTTCATAATTCTGTAAGATCATTTAAGCATCTGATTGAAAAGGAAAAGAGCTATATCCAACTTCAATCAAAATCTATAACAAATAAAAATAAGATTTTCTTATTACTAAGAATTTTTGTTGAGTTTCCTTTAGCCTTTATAAAATACTATATTATCCGAAGACATTTTACTGGTGCACTAACAGGATTAATAACAGCATTAATATTAGCTTACTATAGATGGAAAAGAGTAATAGCTCTGTTTAAGAATTAATTATTATATTCACAAGATTTTATGTGGTTAAATATCTTATCAACCATCCACTCATGCATGCCTTCTGGAAGGTCATGACCCCATCCTTCAAGAATTTCAATTTTTGATCCAGAAATATTCCTATGTGTATCTATTCCTGCCTCTAAAGGGACAAGATTATCTGAGGCTCCATGAAGTATTAAACTTGGCAGAGAAATCTTTTGCAATCTTTGTGTTCTGTCACCATCATCTCCTATAGCGGCATATTGCCTTGTTGAACCATCCGGATAGTACATTCTGTCATAACGATATGAAAATTTTTCTTTCAATAGTTCTTCTGAAGTGGGATATTTAGGGGATGACCAAAGTTTTCTTGTCATGAGACTATGTTCTATAACATCATCTTTTTTTGATGATTTTGGTTGATGTGTTAGTCCATCTATTACCTTTTTTGATGGTCTAGGTAATTTTGGATTACCGGAAGTAGACATTACAGAAATAAGACTTTTGCATCTATCTGGGTAATTAATAGCTACAAGTTGAGCAATCATTCCTCCCATTGAAGTCCCAAGAATATGTGCTTTTTTTATAGATAAAGCACTTAAAATATTTACGCAATCTTCAGCCATATCATTAAGAGAATATGGAACTTTAGGTTTATCTATATTTTTTGGTAATTTATCTCTTGAGAAAGAATACTTCCAGATTAAGCTCATATCATCAACTTTGTGACCTTCAAACTTTTGACTCAATCCAACATCCCTATTATCAAAAATAATTACTCGGATATCTTTTTCTACAATTTTATTAATAAGATTAATTGGCCAGTCACATAACTGAGAGCCAAATCCAGAAATCATAATCAAAGGTATATTACCTTTATGTCCAAATTCTTGAACCTCTAAACTAATGTTGTTTGAAGAAACCTGCATTTCAAAGATTAAGAAATATTTCTATCTTTACCTTCCCAATATGGAGCTCTTAATTCTCTTCTAAGAATCTTACCGCTAGGATTTCTTGGAAGATCTTGTGCGAAATCTATTGATTTAGGACATTTATATCCAGCAATTTTAGTTTTTACAAAGTCAATTATTTCTTCATCTTTTAATTCTTTATTAGTAACAACTATTCCCTTAACAGCCTCTCCCCATTTATCATCAGGTATACCTATTACAGCTGCATCAGAAATATTTTCATGGGCCATAAGTGCATTCTCAACTTCAGCGGGGTATACATTCTCTCCGCCCGAAACAATCATGTCTTTAACTCTATCATGAATATATAAGAATTTTTCATCATCAAAATAGCCGGCATCTCCAGTGTAAAACCATTCATCTATAATAGATTCCTTTGTTGCTTCTTCCTTGTTCCAATAACCTTTCATAACGCACTGACCTTTTATTAGAATTTCTCCAACTTCTCCATCTTCTACTTCATTATTTTTTTCATCAACTATTTTGATATCAATACCAGGATATGCCCTTCCGCATGATCTAAGTTTACCTTTTTTAGGGTCGTGATCTTCTGGCCGCATCGTTGTTCCCAATCCAGTTGTTTCAGTTAATCCATAAACTTGCCAAAAATCACAGCCCATAACATCAATTGCTTTTCTGAGAGTATCTTCAGCTATAGGTGATGCACCATAAAGAACCTGTCTTAGTGATGAAAAATCAGTATTACCGACATTTGGATGGTTTAATAAAAATAAAATGATAGCCGGAACAAGAAGCGCCAACTCAATCTTTTCTTTTTCAATTAAATTTAAAATCAATTCAGGGTCAACTTCAGGAATTATAATATTTTTACATCCGAAAACTATCCCCATAACGCCCATATTAGCTCCAGCAACATGAAATACTGGAGAACAAATAATGTTGGCCGAGCCTTCATGCCAATCTTTTCCCCAAGTTTGCTCTACCATTTGATTAGACTCAATAAAGTTCTTATTTGTGAGCTGAACACCTTTGGGATGACCTGTGGTTCCTGAAGTATAAAGCTGAATAACATCATCCTCTATATTTGATTCTAACATTGGATCGTTATCATCAAATCTATCTCTCCAAGAAATATAATCTTCCCACTCCGAACCTTCATCCATTGATATAATTTTTTTAACCGTTGGAATCTCATCAATGATTTCTTTAATTATTGGATAAAATTCTTTACCCACAAAAAGAATCTCACTTTTTGAGTCATTTATTACGTAAGAAACTTCTGGCGGAGCAAGACGCCAATTAATTCCTACTGCTACAGTTCTTGATTTCATTGTTCCATATAGAAACTCGAAAAATAAATCTGAATTTTTTGCAAGAAAAGCAACCCTACTATCTGGTTTACATCCTTCATTTACTATTCCTTGAGCAACTCTGTTTGCATTACTGTCATATTCTTTATATGTAAGCTCTCTATCATTAAATTTACTTACAAGTGAATTAGATGATTCTTCAACTCTCCATCTAAAAATATCTACTAATGAATTTTTTTCAGGTAACCTTCCCATTATATATTCCTCTCAAAAAAAATAATTATGAAATAATGAAAAAAATTGGTCAATAAAGATTATAATTTAATATCTTTGTTAATTAATTTTTCATAAAGACTTTTGTCTAAATTAATATAATCTTCATTTTTATCATCTAAGAAAAATAGAGGATCTGAAACATGTTGTGGATTATAACCTTCCTTTACCAGCTCAACCTTTTTGTGCTTGAAAGTTCCAGTTATCTCAATTTCTTTTTTAACTCTTAAGATTATTGGCATAGCATAACTTGGAAGGGAGTTTTTAAGATGATAATAAAGATCTTTTAAATCAATATCTTTATTTGCTACTAGCGCTACCATACCAGCCTTTCCATCATTTCCTGGTAAGTCAACTCCGTAAACATTGACTTCTTCGATATTATTAAATCCTTGAAATGCATGTGAAACCTCTGAAGTTGCTACATTTTCACCCTTCCATCTAAAAGTATCTCCTATTCTATCAATAAAATAGAAGTATCCATTCTTATCACGACTTAATAGATCCCCAGATCTAAACCACTTATCATCTTTTTCAAATACATCACTTAGGATTTTCTTTTGTGTTGCTTGTTTATCGACATAACCATCAAAACCAGCAGCATCAATTTGAATCTCACCAATTGCTTCGCCATCTTCTCCATCTTCACAAGGTATACAAAATCCATTTTCATCTCTAACTGGTTCTTCATTTTCAACATCAAATTTAACAATTTCAATATTTAGCATTTTTTTTAGATAGCCTGGCACTCTACCTATAGCTCCACTTTTTCCATCATAATTGATTAGGGATATGTTTCCTTCTGTTGCACCGTAAAATTCTAGAATCCTTTTTATTTTAAATCTTCTTTTAAAATCGTCCCAAATATCTGGTCTTAATCCATTACCAGTTGCTATTCTTAGGTTATGATTTTGTTCAAATTTATGCTCAGGAGCATTAAGTAGATACCTACACAATTCCCCAATATATTGAAAAATAGTGACATTATATTTATTAACATCAGACCAGAAATCGCTTACTGAAAATTTTCTTTTTAGAACTAATGATGCTCCAGTTGTTAATGCTAACCCCACAGCAATAATTCCACCAGCAGAATGATAGAGTGGTAAAACATTATAGATCCTATCTGTTTTCTTTGGAACAACAGCAGATGCAAATCCCATAAGCATCAACCTTAATCTTCTATGTGTTATAGTTGCAGCCTTGGGATCTCCTGTTGTTCCTGAAGTATAAATATAAAGGGCAACATCTTCATTTGTTACATTATAGTTAATAGAAGGCATTATATTGCTTAATTTCTCTAGAGCTAAATTTAGTTTTTCATAATTTGTTTTATCGGTATCACCCTCAATCCAAACCTGAAAACTACTTTTTATTGTGTCATCGGTAGTTTCAAAATTACTCATTAATTCTTTTCCTAGTATAAGCTTATTAGCCCCAGATATACTTAAAGAATGATTTAATGGATGACCTGTAAGATTTGTATTAATTAAGGCGGCAGTACCTCCAACTTGAGCAATTCCAATCCATGCCATTAAGAATTCAGGCCTATTCTCCATAAGAAGAGCTACTACATCTCCCTTTTGTAAGCCATTATCAAGAAACCAATGTGAATACTGATTTGCACCATTAATTAATTCCCTATAAGTAATCTTTCTATCTTCAAAGTAAATAGCTATAGAATCAGGTGATTTATCTGCAAAGCTAGCAATCCTTTTGGTAATAATTGAATTTTCATCATTATTAATTGCCTTCAAAGATGATAATATTCTTCTTAGAGTTGATAGATAAATTAATTCATTCTTTATTTTTGTTAACATTATTTCTTTAATTCTTCTAAATACTTTTTTTGTTCATCTAGGAAACCTGGCTCTAGAGTTTTTAGAGTTTTTGAATTTATTTCCCAAAATGGTCTCTTAATAAGAGTGGGGAAATTTTCTAATATTGTCAAAGCATCAGACTCATAATTATCTCTTAAGTTTTGATCAAGTTGCCTCCAAGTTGTACTTTTTTTATTCAAAATTTTATCGATGCCATGAACTTTTAACCATTCTTTTATTTTATCTTTAGTGATTGAATTTTTTTTAAAATCAAAAAACTCATATGAGTGATTGTTATCATTAAGCCACTTAATAGCTTTTCTACAGCTATCACAATTTTTTAGACCATAAATATTTATCATATATTTTATGCCGCTGCTTCAGTGGTTTTTCTTAAATGATTCTCTTCCTTGATAGAAAACTCGTGCAGTACTTCATTATAAAGCTCGGGCTTTCCGGCTTTGAGTAAAGCTCTAACTTCAGTTATTGGTTTTTCTAGTAGGTTTTCCCAGTCAGCAGTTGCCCAAAATGATGCCTCTTTTCCTAACTTGTATCCTTCCTTGACAACTTCTCGGAGATCAATTTTAAAATTTAATTCTTTAGTGACTTTACCCATTATTCTATATCCATAAAGAACAATCGCTCCAATACCTCTATTTTTTTCTTGCGCATATGTAAAAGCCAATAAACTCAATTCACCAAGAGCGTCTCGTCCATACCCTGTAGTAACATGCCATAAATCATGCATGTCTCTTAATCTTGTATGAAAAATATTCTCTTCTTCAGATTTGTTAGGATCGAAATTAATTTCACTAGCGGAAACAAGCTCATCAGGGGTTAGCTTTTCTCTATAAATAAAATTATAATAATTTTTACCTAGTGATCCTTCAGGTAATTCTGATAAATATTCTTTACGTTTTAGTGTGTCAATTAAATGTACTTTATTTTCAAGAATTCTTTTTCCTACATCACTTTTTTTAAAATCTCTAAAGGCTTTACGATTCGTACCGCCTAAAGCATCAATAACATGAAAAACTTGAACAGTATCTTCCTTATTTGCAGCAAGAGCTCTTAAAGCTTTTAGTGCTTTAATTGGCCTGATCCTATTAACCCATAGTGATTTTATATAAATGTAGAAATTTTTCATATCTCAAAATACTAAAAAAAAAATTAATTAAAACATTAATTTAAAGATAATTAGCAATTATTGTGACAATATTCAAATTGCTTTTTTAAATTAATTTCTTTTTTATTAAGTAAATTGCGGGTGTGGCGGAACTGGTAGACGCGCCAGATTCAAAATCTGGTTCTGGCAACAGAGTGGGAGTTCAAGTCTCCCCACCCGCACCAAAAGTTAAAATATGAAAAAAATAAATACAAAAATATTGAAGATAGTAAAAAATAAAAATTCCACTAGGTTTTTATATTTAATTTCTTTTGTCGAAAGTATTTTCTTTCCTATTCCAACAGACCTTTTTATTATTCCAATTGCACTGATTAATAAAAATAAAGTTATTTATATTACTTTGTTAACAACAATTTTTTCAGTTCTAGGAGGAATAATTGGTTATATAATTGGACTTTATTTCTTTAATGAAATTGGTCAAACCTTACTCAATTATTACAACTTAGAAAATCAATTAACATTTTTCACTGATCTGATTATTGAATATGGTTATCTTTTTATATTCATTGCAGGATTTACTCCTGTTCCCTATAAAATTGCTGCTATTGGTTCAGGATTTATAAACCTTCCAATTCTGATATTCATCATTGCAAGTTTTTTTTCAAGAGGCTTAAGATTTTTCATAGTTACATATTTTAGTTCTAGGCTTGGCGCTAGTGCAGAAAAAATAATAAGTAAATATTTCTTTTACATATCACTTTTATTATTCTTAATTATTATAATAATTTTAATATCTGAAATAATCTTATGAAACCAAATTTATTTATATTTATTGTATCAGTATGCGTGATTATTTTTGTACATTACTTGGAATATATAGGTTTTACTCCATGCCAATTATGTTTTTATCAAAGGTGGCCATGGTATCTAATAATACTTTTGAGCTTCATTTCAATTTTTTATAATAATAGAATTTATCCTTATAATAAGTTCATAATCTTTTTACTTTTTGTTGGTAGCGCTGCATACGCAGCTTGGCATGCTGGAATAGAATGGGCTTTTTGGCAAGGACCCTCCACATGTGCAACTGGTACAGATAAAATTGAGAGTCACGATAATTTATTAGAAAACATACAAAGTATTCAGTCTTTTGTACCATGTACTGAAGCAAGTTTTAGGTTTCTTGGTTTATCTTTAGCAGGCTATAACTTTATTTCATCTCTAATAATGTCTATATATACTTTTTTATTTTTAAGGAATGAAAATGAATAAATCTCGTCTTGAAGAAATAATTAGAGTTGATCATGCCGGAGAGCATGGAGCAACATCGATATATAAAGGTACTCTTGATATCTTAAATTTATTTGGCGATAAAGAAACAATATCAATCATCCAGGATATGGCAGAAGGTGAAAAAAAGCATGTTAAAGAATTTAATAGATTGATTAAAGATAAATCCATAAGGCCTACGGCTTTACTGCCTATTTGGAAAATAGCTGGTTATTCATTAGGGGCTTTATCTGCTATTCACAGTAAAAATGCGATAATGGTATGTACAGAGTCAGTTGAGGAGGTTATTGATAAACATTACTCCGACCAAATTGAAGAATTAGAACAATCTGGCGAGGAAGAGTCTCTTTTAAATTCTATTAGGGAATTTCATGCAGAAGAAGTGGAGCATGAAACGATAGCTAGGGAAGAAATGGATGAAATCTCTCCCATGATGAAAATATTTAAAGATGTTGTTAAAATTGGTTGTAAAACTGCAATAAAAATATCAGAAAAAATCTAATTTTCTAATTCTGTATCCCAATATAGGAAATCCATCCAACTTTCATGAAGATAATTAGGTGGAAAACTTTTACCATTCCTGTGCAGTTCATGAACATTTGGTTTGAAAGGTAATTGAATTGGGTGCATTTTGATATCTTGATGTAATTTGTTAGATTTTTTTAAATTGCAGGATGAGCATGCTGTAATAACATTATTCCATGTAGTAAGTCCGCCTTTTGATCTTGGAACAAAATGATCAAAAGTTAGATCTTCTTTTGAACCACAATATTGACACATAAATTTATCTCTTAAAAAAACATTAAATCTTGTAAAGGCTGGCCATTCTGGTGGTTTGATATATTCTTTCAGAGATACAACAGATGGAATTTCAATCTCAGTACTTGGTGACCTTACTTTTAAATCATAAGTAGAAACAATATTTACTCTATCTAGATAAACTGCCTTTATTGCATCCTGCCATGACCATAAAGATAAAGGATAATATGAAAGAGGTTGGTAGTCTGCATTCAAAACAAGTGCTGGGCATGAGTCAGGATGAGAATTATTTGCTAAGGTCATATTCATAAGTATTCAATTATTGTATAATAGTTAATCCTAGAAAATTTTAAATAAAAAAACAAATAATGACATTAAAAAAAACAAGATTTGCACCAAGTCCAAATGGAAAATTACATTTAGGACATGCATATTCTGCAATTATTTCAGAAAAATTAGCAAAAAAATATGATGGCGAATTTATTGTTAGAATCGAAGATATTGATATAGGTAGGAGCTCCAAAGAAAATGAAGAATTAATTCTTAATGACTTAAAATGGCTAAATATAAAATTTGATGAAAAAAAAATTAGACGGCAATCAGGATATTTTGGATTGTATGAAAATTATTTAAAAAAACTTAGAGATCTAGATTTAGTATATCCTTGTTGGGCTTCTCGATCAGAAATAAAAAAAGTCATAAAAAGTAATAAAGTTAAACATTCTAAATGGCCAATTGACCCGGATGGCCAATATATATATCCAGGTATTTACAAAAATATATCTCCAGCAGAAAGGTCGGGCATGATGTTAAGTGGCAAAGACTTTTCTTGGCGTTTAGATGTTGATAAAGCAATTAACTTTGCGCAAGATAAGATAAAATCGGAAATTTTTTTTCATGAAGTTGGTCTAGAGCCTATCGGAAGAAGATTAGCTGAACCACATCTATACGGCGATATTATTTTAGCGAGAAAAGATATACCAACTTCTTATCATTTAGCTGTAACAATTGATGATTTTGAACAAAATATTACTTTAGTGACCAGAGGCCTTGATATCTATCCCGCTACCTCAATACATCGTTTGTTACAAATTATTTTTGACTTCACTGAACCTGACTGGTTTCATCACAATTTAATTAGAGATAGCGAAGGTATTAAATTATCTAAAACATCTAGCTCTACAAGTATTGAATTTTATAGAAATAATGGTTATTCATCACAAAAATTAATAGAAAAAATCAATAAACTTGAACCTTTTCCAATATAAAATTTCTTATGCGACTTTTTAGTCCTTTTTCTTTTTATTTTGATAATATATTAGTCTTATAAGAAATAAATATGAATAAAGATCAAATAACAAATGAATTAGAAAAAATATCTAACTCTGGTATTAATTTATTGAATTCAGCTAGAGACAATGGTGCTGAAATTAAAGAAAAATTTTCTGATGACAATCAACACTATCTTCATGGTTTTGCATGGTATGCCACATACTTTAAAGCAATAGAGTCAACTTATTACTGGATTAAAGATTTAGCAGAAAAAAATCTTTTAACTAATTATGAAGTTGAAATTGCAAAAGTAGGTATAGGAGAATTTTGTTTACAAATAATCCATGGTATACCGATGAGTCAAAGTGAGACAATAAGACCAAATGAAATTTTAATCGATGATAAGTTAATTCAAGAATTCCACGAAACTTCGAAAGAATTTATAAACGGAAGTTTATCTGAATCAAAACAACACTTATGCGATTTGATTCGCAATAATTCAAACAATGGTATTTCACCAAATTTTGGATTAGACGATACTTACGAACAAATTCGACAAGAATTTGCTAAATTTACCAATGACAAAATAATTCCTAATGCACATAATTGGCATCTAAATGATGAATTAATCCCAACTAATATTATAAATGAAATGTCAGATTTAGGTGTCTTTGGATTAACTATTCCAGAAGAATATGGTGGACTAGGATTGAGTAAAACTGCAATGTGTATAGTTTCTGAGGAATTATCAAGAGGTTGGATTGGAACAGGTTCGCTTGGAACCAGATCAGAAATTGCTGCTGAATTGATACTAATTGGTGGAAATAAAGAACAAAAGGAAAAATTTCTACCAAAAATAGCTAAAGGAGAAATACTTCCAACTGCTGTTTTTTCTGAACCAGATATAGGATCTGATTTAGCTCACCTAAAAACTAGAGCAAAATTAAATGGTAATAATTATGAAGTCACCGGAAATAAAACATGGATTACTCATGGCGCTAGAGCAAATTTAATGACAATGCTCGTTAGAACAAAAAAAGAGATACATGATCATAACGGTTTATCAATTTTATTAGCCGAAAAAACATCTGGGACGGAAGATAATCCATTTCCAGATAACAATATTAAGGGTGGTGAGATTGAGGTAATTGGTTATAGGGGAATGAGAGAATATGATATTGCCTTTGAAGGTTATGAGGTGCCGTCTGACCATCTGCTTGGTCAAAAAGAGGGTCAAGGTTTTAGACAGCTAATGTCAACATTTGAGTCTGCAAGGATACAAACTGCTGCTAGAGCTCTAGGAGTTTCTCAAAATGCCTGTGATTTAGCTCTAAAGTATTCACAAGAAAGAGTTCAATTCGGGAAAGAATTGATAAATTTTTCAAGAATAAACGAAAAAATAGCATCAATGTTCGCAGAAACTATGATTGCCAGACAATTAACTCTATATGCTGCAAAAATTAAAGATACAGGTCAAAGATGCGATATGGAAGCAGGAATGTCTAAACTATTAGCTGCAAGAACAGCATGGGTATCAGCTGATAGCGCTCTTCAAGTGCATGGTGGAATTGGATTTGCAAGTGAGACACCGATAAGTAGGGTACTAGCAGATTCAAGAATATTAAGTATTTTTGAAGGTACAGCTGAAATACAAGCACAAGTGATTGCAAAAAGACTTTTTGAAAGTAATAATAGATAATTATTATAAATTTTTTTAAAAATGATTTATGTTTATTATTCTTTTTCGAAAGGCAAGAAGATGATTACAAAAAAAATATTTAAAATTGCTCTAATTTTTATATTTCTTCCTCTAAATTTTTCTGAAGGCGCTGAATATCGTATTGGATTATCAATGCATGATGTTGAAAGAAGAGTTGAGGGAGGTCCGGCTTTATCCATTGAAAAAGTATTTGATAGACCAGACTGGTGGCACAGATTTGCTGGAAACCCGCATATTGGAACTCAATTAAGCTTCGCAAATCATACTCATTTATTTTATGCGGGATCAACTTGGAATTTATTCAATAAAAATAAATTTTCCGGTGAACTTGCATTTGGCGCAGCCATACACACCGGTAATAATGAAATAAAAAGTGGTGAATTAGGATATGGCTGTAAGGTGAATTTTAGAGAATTGATTGCATTTGGTTATGATATTAGTGATACGCAGAAAATACAATTAAGTGCACAACATATGTCAAACGGCAGTCTATGTGATCCAAATCAAGGACTAACAAGTGTTGGATTGAGATTTGCCTGGAAAATTAATTAATGATTCGTTTAACAAAAATTTATACCAGGACTGGTGATAAAGGAGAAACAAGTCTTGGGGATGGTTCTAGGGTATCAAAGGAAAATCATAGAGTGGAAGCATACGGAACCATTGATGAAGCTAACTCTATTATAGGACTTGTTAGAACTAAGACCAAACAGGCAGAATTAATATTATTGGATAACATTTTGGCTACAATACAAAATGAACTTTTCGATTTAGGTGCTGAAATGTCTATTCCAATGACAGAAAATAATAAAGAAATCATAGAAAAAACTAAAATTTCAGAAAAACAGATTGAAAGATTAGAAAATGAAATTGACCAACTAAATGTAAACCTAAGTGATCTAGAATCATTTGTTTTACCAGGTGGCACAATAGCTTCCTCATATTTGCATTTAGCTAGAACAGTCATTCGTAAAGCAGAACGATTAATGGTTAAAATGGACAGTCTTGAAGAAAACTCGGTATCTGAGACAGCATTAAAATATATAAACAGGCTCTCAGACCTTCTTTTTGTTGCCGCTAGATATGCTAATCAAACCGATATTGGTGGAACCGGAGATATTTTGTGGAGACCAGGACAATCAAGAGAGGATTAACAATATTATTAAAAAGATTTATGGAAAACTTTTAAACTGAGTTATTGACACTTCATGTTAGGGGTTTTAATTTCCCGTTAATTTATTTTCAAATTTTTTTTGGAGTTAGTAATGAAAATAATTGTACCCATTAAGAGGGTTGTAGACTACAATGTCAAAATAAGAGTCAAATCTGACCAATCAGGTGTTGAGCTTGATAATGTTAAGATGTCCATGAATCCATTTGATGAAATTGCTGTTGAAGAGGCAATTAGACTGAAAGAAGCTGGAACTGCTGAAGAAATTATTGCTCTTTCAATAGGACCTCAGCAAGCACAAGAGACTATTAGAACTGCTCTAGCTATGGGAGCTGATCGTGGCATCCTTATTAAATCAGATCAAAATGTTACACCATTAAATGTTGCTAAAATTATTAAAGCAGTAGCCGAACAAGAAAATCCTGATTTAATAATTTTAGGAAAACAGGCAATTGATGATGACTCAAATCAAACAGGTCAAATGCTATCTGCACTTTTAGGTTGGTCCCAGGGCACTTTTGCCTCGGAGATAAAACTAGAAGATGATAAATTGTTAGTAACAAGAGAAATTGATGGAGGACTTCAAACAATAAAACTTAATATGCCTTCAATTGTAACAACTGATTTAAGACTGAATGAACCAAGATATGCTTCGCTTCCTAATATTATGAAAGCTAAGAAAAAAGAAATTGCCGAAAAAACTCCTGAAGATTTAAATATTACTATTGAGCAGAATTCAGAAATTATAAAAGTTTCGGAACCAGCTCAAAGAGAGGCTGGCGTAAAAGTAGAAACAGTTGATGAATTAGTAGATAAATTAAAAAATGAAGCAGGAGTTATTTAATGACAACATTATTAATTGCAGAACATGATAATAACAATATCAGTGACTCAGTAAGAAAAGCTATCACTGCAGCCAAAGAAATAGGTGAAACTGTAGATATTCTAGTGGCAGGGAAAGATTGCAATTCTGTTGCAGATGAAGCTGCAAAAATTTCTGGTGTAAATAAAGTTTTAATTTGTGATAATGAAATTTATTCAAAACATTTGGCAGAACCTTATGCAGACCTTATTGTTTCTCTCGCAAGTAATTACAATACTTTTATTGCCCCGGCAACAACGACAAGTAAAAACTATATGCCTAGAGTTGCTGCTCTTCTTGATGTTCCCCAGGTTTCAGACATAATATCAGTTATTGATAATCAAACATTTGAACACCCTATTTATGCAGGCAATGCAATTGAAACTGTAAAATTGTTATCAGAAAAAAAAGTTATTACAGTAAGAGCAACCGCTTTTCAAGCTTCAGAAGATCAAGAAGCAGCAGATATTGAGGCGATAGACTCAGCAGCTAATCCGGGATTATCTGAGTATATATCTGAAGAATTGACTGAATCAGATAGACCTGAGCTCACATCAGCTAAAATTATAATTTCAGGAGGAAGAGGCATGCAATCTGGAGATAATTTTACACTTTTAGAAGCTATTGCAGACAAATTAGGAGCTGCAGTTGGAGCATCTCGAGCTGCTGTTGATGCTGGATTTGTGCCAAATGATTATCAGGTTGGTCAAACTGGTAAGGTAGTTGCTCCCGAATTATATATTGCTGTCGGCATATCAGGGGCTATTCAGCATTTAGCTGGAATGAAAGATTCAAAAATTATTGTTGCAATAAATAAAGATGAAGAAGCTCCAATATTTCAGGTTGCGGATTATGGATTAGTTGCAGATTTATTCAAAGCAATACCAGAGTTAGAAACAGCACTAGGCTGATTTTAAGACTTTTTTAATTCTGTAATAAATTTTACGACCTCTTTTGAGTCCCATTCGAAGTCACCATTATATCGTCCTATCTCTTTTCCATTCTTATTAAAAAGAATAGTTATTGGTAATCCTTTTGCATTAATATGTTTGCCAACCATAGTAGTTGGGTCATGGTAGTTTTTTAAATTTTTTATATCAATTTCTCTAAGGAAATCATCTACTTTAGAAAAAGGGGTTCTTTCGACAGAAACAATGACAACCTGAAAATTTTCATCGCCCATTTCAGATTGTAAGTTATCAAGCGAAGGCATTTCTACCCTGCACGGTAAACACCATGTAGCCCAAAAATTCATTAAGATAAACTTCCCCCTGAAATCGGATATGCTATACTTGTTACCTTCTGAGTCGTTAAACTCAACAATATCAAATTTTGATAATGGATCTGGCTCAGAAAATTGAAAATGTTCTGAGTCATTATTGAACAAACCAATAGAATAAGAAACGACTAGTAGAGAACTAAGGGAGATAATTGATAAAAATATAAAAAATTTCTTTTTTGACTTAACCATGAGATTTCTATAGAGAGGTTTTTTTTAAATTAAAAGTAAATATGGCTAGAAAAATACAAAAAAATAAAATGTGGGGAGGAAGATTCAGTTCTGACCAAGATAGAATAATGCTTGAAATGAATTCTTCTATTGAATTTGACTCTAGATTATATGCTGAAGATATTAATGCTTCTATTGCACACGCAAAAATGTTGGCAAAACAGAAAATTATTTCACCGAAAGAATCTCAAAAGATTGTTTCTGGTTTAAAGAAAATCAAAGTTGAATTTGAAAAAGGTACTTTTAATTTAGATCCTCTTCTAGAAGATATACATATGAATATAGAATCAAATCTTCAAAAAAAAATCGGCAATGTAGCTAAAAAACTACATACAGGTAGATCAAGGAATGATCAAGTGGCAACAGATATGAGATTGTATATGAGGAGCCAATGCCAAGAAATTATAAAAAAAATCACCATCATTCAAAAAGAATTGAGTAAAAAAGCAAGCAAATACTATGATCTTATTATGCCTGGATACACTCATATGCAAATTGCTCAACCTGTTACATTTGGCCACCATCTTCTTGCTTATGTAGAAATGCTTGATAGAGATAAAAATAGGTTTAAAGATGCCTTGAAAAGAATTAATCAAAGCCCTCTTGGTGCGGCTGCATTAGCTGGGACAACCTTTCCAATTGATAGACAAATGACAACGAAAGCCTTAGGTTTCACAAATCCAATGGCTAACTCAATTGATGCAGTTTCAGCAAGAGATTTTATAATTGAGCCTTTAGCCGCTTCATCAATACTTGCCTCTCATCTTTCAAGATTTTCTGAAGAAATTATCCTTTGGGTATCAGATGGTTTTGATTTTATTGAGCTTCCAGACAGTCTTGCCACTGGGTCATCAATAATGCCTCAGAAAAAAAATCCTGATATTGCTGAATTAGTAAGAGGAAAAAATGGAAGAGTTATTGGTGCATTAATGTCTATCCTAGTTGTTATGAAGGGATTGCCATTAGCTTATTCAAAAGATCTTCAAGAAGACAAAGAGCTTACATTTGATGCTATGGACAATATCTTAAATTCTTTAGAAGCAATTAATGCCATAGTAAAAAAATTAATACCTAAAAAAGATAATTTATCTTCTGCTGCTCAGAAAAGTTACTCTACCGCAACCGACTTAGCAGATTGGCTTGTTGCTAATTTAGATATTCCTTTCAGAGAAGCGCACAAAATCACTGGTAATATAGTGAGATATTGTGAAAAAAGAAAAATTAAACTTTCTGAATTAACAATTCAAGAGCTTAAAGGTTTTAATAAAAAGATTAATGATGATATTTTTAATGTGTTGAATGCTGAGCAATCTGTGAATCAAAAAAAATCTTTTGGTAGCACTTCACCATCAATGGTAAAAAAATCAGCGTCAAAATGGATAAAGAAACTACAGAATGAAAAAAAATAGATTAATAATTATTGTGTTTATAATTCTTTTATCTGCATGCGGAAGAAAAGGTGATTTATTACCACCGCCAGCCTATAATAATAATACAAATGGCACATTCCTCGAAGGTAAGTAATTATGTATTCTTACAAGAACAAAAATCTTTATTGTGAAAACATTAATTTAAATGATGTAGCAAAAGGCCTTGGCTCTCCATTTTATTGCTATTCTTCTAAAATTCTTGAAACTAAATATAAGGAACTTACTAATGCTCTTAAAGAAGAAGATTCACTTATTTGCTTCTCTTTAAAAGCCAATTCAAACCAATCGATCATTAAGACTTTCTCAGCATTAGGTTCTGGAGCAGATGTTGTCTCAATTGGCGAACTTAAAAGAGCTTTAAAAGCAGGAATTCCAGCTAATAAAATCGTTTTTTCTGGTGTAGGCAAGAATGTTAATGAACTTATATATGCTATCAAAAATGAAATATTGATGATTAATGTTGAGTCTGTTCCTGAACTTAAACAAATTTCGGTACAAGCATCAAATCTTAATATAACTGCGCCAATATCTTTAAGAGTTAATCCTGATATTGAAGCTGGTGGAAATGAGAAAATTTCAACTGGGAAAAAGCAAGATAAATTTGGTATTTCGATAAAAGAAGCGATTGATGTTTATGAACTTGCATCAAATTTAGATAATATTCAGATTAAAGGTATTGATGTACATATTGGAAGTCAAATTAATGATTTACAACCTTTTGAACAAACTTTTGATTGTATTGTTAAAACAATATCAAAATTAAAAGATAAGAATATTAATATTGAAGTCATTGATATTGGCGGGGGTATAGGTATTAATTATACTGACGAAGATGCTTTAAATATAAATGATTATGCAGCATTAATCTCAAAAAAATTTAGATCATTAAATAAAAAAATTATAATTGAACCTGGTAGATTTTTAACAGCTGAATCTGGTATTTTAGTAACGAAAATAATTTATATTAAAGAAAATGAATCTAAAAAATTTATAATTGTAGATGCTGCAATGAATGATTTTATTAGGCCCTCATTATATGGATCATTACATAATGCTCTTCCGCTGACTGAAGATAATAATGAAAAGAATATAGAAAGTTATGATGTTGTTGGACCTATATGTGAAACAGGGGATTTCTTTATAAAAAACTTTAAAACTTCAAAGCTTTCAGAGGGAGATCTTTTAGCTATAACTAATGTTGGCGCCTATGGATCTGTTTTATCTTCAAATTATAATTCCAGACCCTCAATTACAGAAATAATGATTAAAGAAGATAATTATTCAATAATAAAAAAGAGGCAAGATATTGATGAAATGATTAATCAGGATATCTTAGCAGATTGGCAAAAAAATTAAGGGATAATTTCTATCTGAACCTTATCAGCATTCTTTGGGTAATTTATAAAACTTGTTGAAAATGATTTTTGTTCATTCATTTTGAAGTACTCATTATCAAAAATAATGATCTCTGTCATGATAACTTTTTCGTCAGATCCCACTAATTTAACAATTATGTTAGGAACAATTCTTATATAATTTGACTGATTAATTAAAGAACCTGAAACAATTAAAGCTTCCTTATTATTAATAATTGTTGAACGAGATTCTAAATTATAGATATCAATACCTCTAATATTTATTGAAGGATCAACAAACTCCAAGACAGGTCGAATTATAGGAAAATTTTCCAACAAAAAGATTCTATTATACCAAAGCATTGATAACGATAAGAAAAGGATCAATATTAGAGTAACAGATAAAATACCACCTTTTTCATTAGTGTTATCTTTAACTGGAACAGGTAATGGGTGATCTGGCTTTATATTTGGATCTAATGCTTCCTCTTTATTTTCTTTGATTATTCCTCCCTGAGACTCAATAGACTCATAAAGAGGCGGAACTTCAATTGCTTTACCAAGTGGATTTACTGTCCAAACAAAATAACATTTAGAGCACTTAACTTTTCTATTTTTTGTTCCAAATTTATCCTTACTTACAGAAAAACTTGTATTGCATGCTGGACATTGAATAATCATAATTTCTTTATACTTTAGAGAGCATTATCTATTAATTATATAAGCTTCTCCTTTAGGCCCATCTGATAACAGAACTAAAGATCCATTTGTAGATAATTTAATGCTCCTAATTCTACCTTTAATTTCATCAAAAATAATTTCTTCTTCTATAGTGTTATCATGAAGAGAGATCTTTCTTACTTCACCAGGAACAAGTGAACTTACAATTAGACTATTGGTCAATTCGGGAAACATTTCACCATCATAAAAAATCATATCTGAAGGAGCAATTGAAGGAACCCAATATTTTAAAGGTTGTTCCATACCTTTTTTTTCTGTGAATGGTGAAATAATACTTCCATTATAATCTATACCGTATGTAATTGCTGGCCAGCCATAGTTCTTGCCCACATTTATAAGATTAAGTTCATCACCGCCTCGTGGACCATGCTCATTAGAATATAATACCTCATTTTTTGAGTCGTAGGCTATTCCTTGCTGATTCCTATGACCATATGAAAAAATTTCTGGTAAAGCATCTGGAGTATCAATATATGGATTATCTTCTGGAATAGAGCCATCAATATTTATACGAATAATTTTGCCAAAATGATTATCGAGATTCTGTGCATCTTCGCGATAATTAAACCCATCTCCAGATGTTATTATTAAAGAATTATCATTTAAAAAAACTAAACGAGCGCCGTAATGATTTGAAGATCTTCTATAAGGCAATGCCTCAAAAATAGTTTTTTTATTAATAAGCTGATTATTAACTAACTCTGCGCTGACTACTTTAAGTGTATTTTCATTTTTTGTTCCATACGAAAAAGAGATAAACAAAATATTATTTTTTTCGAATTCAGGGTGGAGAATAATATCTGATAAACCTCCTTGACCTCTGAATAAAACCATTGGAACCCCATTAATATCAATAACATCTCTTGTTTTAATGTTTATTTGTTTTATTTTACCGGAAAGCTCAGTAACCAATATATTACCATTAGGTAAGGTTGCAGAGCTCCAGGGGTGATTAAATTCATATTCAATCTTCTCAACATCATATTTTAAATCACTTGCAAACAAGGAGCTTGTAATAGCTAAAACAATTAGGAAAGAAAATATTAATATTTTATTTCTAGAATTTACTTTGTGTTTAATTTTCATTTTCAAATACCCTATTTAAAAGTAGTCCATATATATATCCGCCCAAAAAGCCAGATAAACAAAAAAGAAAAAAGCCAAGAAAAGATCTCATTCCGGCGATTAAAGCAGCCCCTGTAAAAACTAATGTTGTCAATTTTAACATAACAAAAACGCTAATAAATCCTGCAATTGAATAGGATAGAGTGCGCTTAATTGGGAGAAAATATCTCAAAATCGAAGTTATTAAAAATGCTAAGAAAAATGTAATTAAAATTATAATTAAAAATAATAAACCGTTTGAAATATCTTTTAGAAGTAATTCAAAGAACATTATGACAGAAATATCAAAGCCTTGAGACATCAGCCAAACTAAGTTTGTAGTTAAATTAATCAAGATTATAAGCGAAGCTGTAAAGAGAGAAGATATAAGATAGAAAAAAGGTACATATAGAAATATCATTTAATTTTTTTCCTTTGAATAAGCCAGATTCCGCTCAAAATTAACACCATCCCAATAATAATAGCAAAATTTAAGGATTCATCTAACAAATAAATCCCTAATATTAATGCCCATACTGGTATGAGATAATTGACCATTGACATAAATATAGGTCCCTCAAGATCAACAATCTTAAACCATACAAATGTTGCAATTCCTGTAGAAAGAATTCCCAAAATAAATATCAAAGAAATTGTTTTAAAATCAAGTGAGAACAAATTTGGAAATGGCTCAAAAAGAATTGCAATAAATAAACCTATTAAAGATGCGCTTAATAGCGAGCCAATAGCTCTATCAGTTGGCGGTATGTGAGAAATCTTTTTTGTTAATACAGTTGCCAAAGCGTATGATGAAGTTCCCAGTAAAACTGCTATTTGCCCGAACATAAACATAGAATTTAAATCAACAATATCTGAATTATTTAGACCTATTAACAAAATAAGACCTAAGAAACCGATTAAAATACCAAATATTTTTAAAGTCGTGATCTCTTCATCCTTCAGAAGAAAATAAGAAAGTATCAATGTTAATATTGGGTTAATGCCCATTAGTATCGCTGTAAGAGAAGACGGAATATATTGCTGACCCCAAGCAATAATACTAAAAGGGAAATTAAATCCCAAAAATCCAATTATAAAACTCCAAAACCAAAACTCTTTAGTAAAGGTAAGAGATCTTTTTTGTAAAAATAACCATATTAATAAAACCAATGAACCAAGGGCTATTCGACAAAACATGATCCACAAGGGTCCAACAGAAAAAAGAATAACCTTAATGATTGCAAAACCTGATCCCCAAACAATACCTAAGAATAATAGTAATGATAGCGGGAGTAATTTTTTTTTCATTTCAACAATACAAAATTATTAGCAAAAGATTTTAAGAAAAGATTAAATGGCTTTAAAAAAAGATCTTTGAATATATTCTTAAAAAAGCAATACTACTTCATAATGCAATTTAAGACACTTTTAATTATCATTATTTTATTAATTATTTTTCTATTTTTTTTACTATTTAATGATTTTAATTTTTTATCTGGCCAAAATCTTGAGCAAGCTAAAGACACCTCTAGTGCCGATGTAATAGTGGTTTTAACTGGGAGCTCAGATCGAATAAAAAAAGGATTTGAATTGTTGGAATATAATTATTCTAAAAGAATGTTTATCTCTGGAGTAAATCCTATTGTGCGAAAGAATGATTTAAAAAAAATCATCGATCTCGAAAATTCAATTGAAAAAAATAATTTATTCACTTGCTGTGTCTTTTTAGGAAAAGATGCAAAAAATACAAAAACTAATGCTCTAGAAGTAATAGAATGGATGAAAAAAAATAAACTAATATCTGCAATACTTGTTACTTCTGATTTTCATATACCTAGAAGTATTTTAGAATTTCAAAATAATTCCAATCATATTAAAATTACTCCATGGCCGGTCAAAACTGAAAATAATAATTCGATAACTTTTTTTAAAGAATTTTTAAGATTTAGTTTCGTTCGCATTAAATACTTAATTATATGAGGTGCAATTATAAAAAAATTATTATCATATATGTCGGTATCAATATTTTTTACTATCACAGCTATAATAGCTATTGCTGGACTTCCCCTATTGCTTTTTCCAAGGAAATATACAGCCCTTTTAATTCACTCTTGGTCTAAATTGATGCTCTTTTTATTTAAAAAATATGATGGATTGGATTGGGTAATTGCCGGAGAAGGAAATATTCCTGAGGCACCATTTATTGTAGCTTCAAAGCATCAATCAGTATGGGATACAATTTTCTTTACTGCCTATTTCAGTGACGCGGCTATGGTATTGAAAAAAATATTAATTTATTTACCTGCCTACGGATGGCATGCAGTTAAAGCTAAAATGATTTGGGTCGATAGAAAGGCTAAAGGTAAAGCATTAAAACATTTGTTAAAAATGGCAAAAGATTGCTCTAACAGTAAAAGGCCGATTGTTATTTTTCCTGAAGGAACAAGAGTGGCCGCAGGTGAAAAAGGAGATTACAAATCTGGATGTTTCGCTTTATATAAATATCTTGATATTCCATGTATTCCTGTGGCATTAAATTCTGGATTGTTTTGGCAAACAAAAGGATTTGATAGAAAAAGAGGAACTATAAAAGTAAAATTTCTAAAACCTATAGAACCTGGGCTTTCAAAAAGTGATTTTCAAACTGTGCTAGAAAATAGCATAGAAATCGCTACTAATGATCTTTTAAGGAATGAAAATAATGAAGAAAAATAGAAGTCTATCCAGCTTTATTAAATTGCCCATTTATTCTCTTTTTTTTGCTTTTATTGCCTGGTCAGCATATTGGTTTTTAGGAACCATATATATTGAGAATAAAGTGTTAGAAAATAATAATCTAAAATATGAAAAATCCTCAATCTCTGGTTATCCAGTATTCTTCGATATAAATCTTAAAAAATTAGAATATAATTTCTCTAAAAATATATCTTTTGAAGAGGTTAATTTAAAAACATTTGCATGGCGTTTTGATCAAATCAGAACATTTATCAATGAACAAATTTCTATTCAAATTTCAAATTCAATAGCTATTAAAGCTTTACCATCAAATCTAATTATTGATTTTTATAATTATGATAATAATTCCAAAAAGTTTGAAATTTTAGGGAATAATATAATTTTGTCAGAAAATTACAGTAATAAATCATTCTCAGTTGATGGTATTTCAGGAACCGTTATTCAGAAAGAAATCTACAATATTAATATTTTAACAAGCAAGGATAGTTCATCATTAAAAATTCAGGGCTATATTGACACTAAAAATGAATATTTAGAGGGAAATCTAGAATTCTCTTTTTCTGATCCCAAAGATATAAAACGATTATTTGAAATCTTTAGTATAAACATTGAAGAAAATCCAATTACTAACTTATTAATATATAGAGGTAAGATTAATTTAATCTTCGAAGATGGAATTTCACTTTTAGGCCCTCTTCCTATTGGTAGAGCGCCAAAACTAAAATAGATCAATCTCCTCTTCCGAAATCAACTTTTTGTGTATCTTGGCCAGCCTCTATGATATTTTTTCTAACATCCCTTGTTTTCTTGAAAAAGTCTTCTAGGTATTCATAGTTATTATCTTCAATTGCTGATTTCAATTTATCTAAATCGTTTGAGAAATAATTTAACATTTCTAAAACTGCACTGCTGTTATTAATAAAAATGTCTCTCCACATGATAGGGTCAGAAGCAGCAATCCTGGTAAAATCTCTAAATCCTCCGGCAGAATATTTAACAACTTCTTTTTTGCTAATATTTGCTAAATCATTTGCAGTACCAACAATATTATAAGCTATTAGGTGAGGAATATGACTCGTTATAGCTAGAACCTTATCATGATATTCTGGGTCCATAATCTCAACCATGGAGCCTAAATTCTCCCAAAATATCTTAACATCATTAAGCTTATCTAAATTTGTTCTTTTTGAAGGAGTTAAAACACACCAACGATTATCAAATAAATCTTCAAAACCTGCATCTGGTCCTGACATCTCAGTCCCTGCTATTGGATGACCAGGAACAAAATGAATAAATTCCGGTAAAATATTTTCAATCTCGTTAATTACTTTTGATTTTGCAGAACCTGTATCAGTTATTGTGCATCCATCCTTTAGAATAGGCGAAATTTCCTTAACTATTCTCTCAAATGAAGATAAAGGCGTCGCTAATATTACTAAATCAGTATCTCGATCAATTTGATTTAGATCTAAATGAGCTTCAGATACCAATCCCCTTGATAACGCAGTTTTAAGTGTTGAATCGCTTTTCGCAAAACCTTGTAACTTAATTTCTTTATTAAATCTTTTAATAGCTAACCCAATTGAACCACCTATTAAACCTAAACCGATAATTGCTATTTTTTTAAAAGGAATATCCATATTATTTTAAAGCATTAACTGTTTCCAAAAGTAACAGATTTGCTTCCTCCTCACCTATGCTTATTCTTAAGCAATTTGGCAAATTATACTCTTCCATCTCTCTTACAATTATTCCTTTAGAGCATAAAATCTGGTAAGCCTCTTTAGCAGAAACTTTAAAAGAATCTACAAACTCAACAAGCAGAAAATTGCATTGGCTTGGATACACGATTAAGCCAATATCAGTAAAACTATCTTTTAAAATTTTTTTCCATTTACTATTATGTTCGACAGAGAAATTAATATGATCATCGTCCTTTAGGGCGCTTATTGCAGCCATTTGTGCTGCTGTGTTTACTGAGAACGGAACTTTTAATATATCCAATCTTTCAGCAATTTTTTTTGGACAATATGCCCACCCAACTCTTAGGCCAGCCAATCCAAAAGCCTTTGAAAAAGTTTTTGTAATTACAATATTTTCGCTTTCTTTTGCTAAATCAAAACCTATAGAGTAGTCATTTTCTTCCACATATTCTGAGTAAGCAGCATCAATAACAAGTAATACATCATCAGAAATAGAATCATATAATCTTTTGATTTCATCAAAATTTATATAACTTCCAGTTGGGTTATTTGGGTTTGCAATATAAATAATCTTTGTCTTTTCTGTTAATGAAGCAATAAAATTATCTATATTTGGTTGGAAATCTTCTTCTTTTGCACGAATAACGGTTGCACCAGACCCCTGAATAGCTAGCGGGTAAACTGCAAACGCGTTTTCCGAAATTAAACCTTCATTTCCTTCATTCAAATAAACTCTTGCAAGCAAATGGAGTATTTCATCTGAACCACAACCACAAATTATTCTGTCACTATCAATTTTGTATTTATGGGATATTGCCAATTTGAGTTCTGAATTTGAAGAGTCTGGATATAGCCCTAAATCATTTGCAATTTTCTCATATTCTAAAATTGCATTTGAGCTTGGTCCAAAAGGGTTTTCATTTGAAGATAATTTAAATATTTTGTCTACGCCTTCAATTTTACTTAGGCCACCCTTGTATGCTTTTATGGCATTTAAATATTTTTTTGGTTCTGGTTTTTTCATAATTTCTCTACCCAGTCTTTATATATCCAAAACTTCCTAAGATAGAAACATCTTTAATATCAATATCTTCATAATATTCATCGATTGATATCATAAACTTATTTTGAAGATTAGATATAATTGTAAAATTATATTTTTGGGCTATCAAATCTTTACTCTCCTCATTACATATAAGAATACACTTATTATTTTTAGCCCTTTCAGGCTTAACTTGGCCTAACAAAAAACCAAAACAATCATTTTCAAATACAGGTAAACACCCAAAAATATAAATATTTTCTGGTATAGATTTTAACCACCACTCACCTTCAATTGGAATAACAGCAATAAAATTTTTACTATCAGTGATTTTTTTTATTGCCTCAGAGCTATCATATCCGTAAAATTTTTGTGTTTTAGATCCATAATAATTTCTTACCTCTTTACTCAATTCACTATCTTGCTTATCAGCAATTACAATTTCAAAAGAAGACTGAACAGAATTAGTGATATTACTAATGATTTCTCTCCAAATATATAATATTGATTTACCATCAAGATGACTGTTGGCCTTCTTGTATAAGTTTTCCAATAAATCTATTTCTCTTCCTGGCTTAAGAATATCAACTCCTTTAGTCGCCTTTATTGAGGAAATTGATTTTACAATTTCTGCTCTTTCAAGGATTGAATCTAATATCTTGTTATCAATCAAATCTATTTTTTTTCTTAGTTTATCTAATTCTTTGTTCAAAAAAACCTCCACTGAAGCAATAACTAACATAATATTGGTGATTATTTCTATTCATTATTTGTTTGCTTTTATTTTCTTCATAATATAAATATCAAGATGCATTGAGAAAGGGATTATCCCTGCCAACCTGCATACCGTGCGAAGGTGGTAATATATGCGGCCAAAAGGCAAAAATTCGGTCTCATTTATTTTTCTTAATATTATCAGAGTTGGCCGCTTAAGGCTGGGTATTTGATGTTCAGATTGTGCACCCTAGATTTACTAAAAGCACTAAAGAGAGGAAAAAATGAAAAATTTAAATTTTATTAAAATCTTTTTTATATTTTGTTTATTAACATTCATTGGGTCAGCAAATAATTCTGTGCTTTCTCAAGAGAGTACTTCTTTTAAAAGCGCAGGAAAATGGCTTGTTGGACTTAAGGTGCTTAATCTTGATCCAGATGTTGACTCTAATGTTTCAATCGGTGGAGAGGCAAAAGTAGATGATGATACTGTTCCTGAATTAGATATTAGGTATTTTATCACAGATAATATTGCCTTAGAGGCTATATTTGGGACTACAGAACATAATGTTTCTGTTGCTGGATCTGCATTAGGTAATGTTAATTTAGGAACCGTAAAAGTTCTTCCACCCACTTTCACCTTACAATACCATTTTAATAGTGAAAGTAACTTCCTACCATACATAGGTGCAGGGATTAATTATACTTTCTTCTATGATGATAATCCTGGTGATGCTGTTGGTATTAGCTACAAAGATGAAGTTGGCTTTGCCTTTAATATTGGTTTTGATTATGTGCTAAGTGAAAATAATTACTTTAACATTGATATCAAAAAATATGACCTATCTACCGATGTGGTTGTAGATGCAGGTGCGGCTGGAATTGCTACAGCAGATGTCGATCTTGATCCTCTAGCAATTAGTATAGGTTATGGGTGGAGATTTTAGTAAATGTAATTTCTTAAATTACAAGAATCTATTATTTTATTCGGGATTATTATGAATGATGCAAGTAAAAAAAATGATTGTTTATTTTATAGTGATCCCGAACCATTACTGCTCGAGAGTGGACAAACAATACATAGCCACGATGTAGCATATAAGACCTACGGGACATTAAACTCAAATAAAGATAATGCAATACTTATCTGTCACGCCTTATCAGGTGATCAATATGTTGCAAGCTCACACCCAATTACAAATAAAGATGGTTGGTGGGCAAGAATGGTTGGTGAAAACAAACCAATAGATACAAATCGTTTTTTTGTTATTTGTATAAATGTTTTAGGTGGATGCATGGGATCAACTGGACCTGCTTCTATCGACCCTGAAACTAAAAAAGAATTTGCAATAAATTTTCCAATAATAACGATTGCCGATATGGTCAAAGCACAAGTTAGATTAATAGATCACCTTGGCATAGAAAAATTAGTCTCTGTGATCGGTGGATCTATGGGTGGCATGCAAGCACTTGAATGGGCTGCTTCCTTTCCAAAAAGGTTAAAGTCAGCAATACCAATAGCAACTTCTTCTAGGCATACAGCCCAAAATATTGCATTCCATGAATTGGGTCGTCAGGCAATTATGGCTGATATAAATTGGAATTCAGGCAATTATAAAGATAAAGGAACTAATCCCTCTAAAGGTCTATCTATTGCTAGGATGACTGCTCATGTTACTTATTTGTCGGAAGCATCACTGACAAAAAAATTTGGTAGAAAATTACAAGATAAAAAAGATCTAGGATTTGGTTTTGATGCTGATTTTCAGATTGAGAGTTATTTAAGGCATCAAGGTCATACATTTGTTGATAGATTTGATGCCAATTCCTATTTATACATAACAAGAGCAATGGATTATTTTGATCTAGAAAAAACACACAAAAAAACTTTAACAGAGATATTTACTGACACAAATTTAAAATTCTTAGTTGTATCATTTACTGGAGATTGGCTTTACCCAACCTCTGAAAACCTCATGATAGTAAGAGCCCTTAGCGCAGGAGGGGCTGATGTTAGCTTTGTTGAAATTGAATCCGATAAAGGGCATGATGCATTTTTATTAGATGAGCCTGAATTTGATGCCTGTATGGATGGTTTTCTTAAATCATTATTATAGAGATTAAAAAATTATGACCACTTTAAGAAAAGACCTAAACCTTATTGCAGATCTTGTTGAGAATAATTCAAAGGTTATTGATGTAGGGTGTGGTAATGGAGAATTGATTAATTTTTTAAGTAAAAATAAAAATGCGAAGATTCAAGGGCTAGAAATAAATCAAAAAAAAGTTAATCAGTGTGTTGCAAAAGGCTTGTCAGTTATTCAAGGAGATGCTGATAAAGATCTTGGGTTGTACCCTGATAATTCTTTTGATTATGTTATCCTTAGTCAAACAATACAAGCCACAATCGAGCCTAAAAAGATTCTTATCGAATTAACTAGGATAGGCAAAAAGGTTATTGTCTCCATCCCAAATTTTGGTTTCTGGAAAGTAAGGTTAGATCTTTTATTCAAAGGAAAAATGCCAATAACTTCAAAGTTAAATTCAACTTGGTTTGAAACAGTTAATATTCACTTATGCACAATATCAGACTTTATAGATTTAAGTGATCAGTTAAATTTAGAAATTAAACAAACTGTCACAATTTCATCAAACAAACAAAAACAATTTTTTGGTAAACCAAATAAATCCGAAAATATTTTTGCTGAGGAGGCTATTTTTCTGATTCAACATTAAATATTTTATAATTTCGCATTGGATAAATTTGTGAAATTACTATTCCAATAAATATTAGTAATGAACCAGTTATAATTCTTGCATTAAAAAATTCCGATAAAATCAACCATCCAAAAAAGGCTGCAAATATTGCTTCAGTGCTCATTATTATTGCCGCCTCATTTGGAGGAGAATATCTTTGCCCAATCATTTGTAAAACAAAGGCAATACATACTGAACCTACTGAACAGTAAATTAATGTCCCAATAACAAGGGGATTTATGAAAAGATTTGGAAAATTTAATAAATCATTTGGAGAAAATAAAAAACCAAATACGAATAGAACCAAAGATGCGAAGAAAAATTGTAATATTGCTAGCAACATTATTGGATTTTTCTTAACACCAAAAGAGAGAACTTGAACATGAAATGCCCATAGCAATGAACCAATGATCACCCAAATATCGCCTTTATTTATTTTTTCTAAAATAAAGTTACCCTCGGGTACCGCTAAAAGCATTGAACCAAAAATACAAATTACTACAGCAATCCAAAGTGAAAAATGAGGTAAAGATCCAAGAAATATTCCAATAATAGGGACTAATAAAACATATAAACTAGTAAAAAAACCAGCATTGGTTGCTGTTGTCGTAACGAGACCTATTTGTTGAAATAATGCAGCAAATCCAAGAAATGCACCTAATACCAAGCCGTACATTATTAATGGTTTGAGATTTAACCTTTTAGGCAATTGAAAGAAAGGTATAATTAATAATAACAAAAAAGCTCCAATTAAAAACCTTATAGCTGTAAATTGAAGCGGAGACCAAAAATCCATCGCGATTTTTTGTGGTACGAAAGTTGAACCCCAGATCAATGAAGCAAATAAAAGTATAATCGCTCCTTTTAAATTGTCAGGGTATGATTTATTCAAGGTGTTCTACTCAGCATCCTTTTGAGTAAGTATTTGTTTTCCATTATACATACCACTCTTGAGATCTATGTGGTGAGGTCTATGAAGTTCACCAGAATCCTTATTTTCGACATAAGTAGGTGCTTTACTCTTATGACCTAGTCTTCTTTTTCCTCTCCTAGAAGGACTTACTTTTCTTTTTGGAACTGCCATTTTTATATCTCCAAATTTCTAGAATGGTTTATAAATGTATAATCCTATGCAGGCAAGTGGAAAGATTAATTTATAAATATACAAGTACCACATAAATAATATACTGATTTTGGATCATTATAGTTCTTTATATCGCTGAAAAGAGCTTCAAATCTATAATCTATTTCTAAATCCTTATTTATAATGTTATCTTTTGTTAGAAACTCATTAATTATAAAGGGCAAGAAATTAGAAAGACGACTTTTTCTTTTATAGATTCTTTTTACATTATATCTCTCTATATTTGCCAAACTAGCAGCTTTTTTAATAGCATTTTTCAAAGAACCTATTTCATCAATTAAATTTAACTCTATTGAATCCTTTCCAGTCCAAACCTGCCCTTTTGCCAATTTATTTACCTCTTCAATTGACAAATTTCTGCCTTCAGAAACTATATTAATAAATTTATCATAAATATTTTGAATAATAATTTTATTGAGATTGATTACTCTCTCATCAGGTTTATTTGTATAAATACCTCTATAAGTATCAGAAAATATCGATGATGATATGCCGTCTTCATTTAATCCAATTTTTTTAAAGGTTTCTTCTGCATTAAATATTACTGAAGCTACTCCAATAGAGCCTGTAATAGTCAACTCTTCAGCAAAAATATAATCTGTGGAGGCCGCAACCCAATATCCTCCTGAAGCAGCAACACCTCCCATAGATGTTACAATAGGTATATTTTTTTCTTTCACGCGCAATAATGCATCTCTTATTAATTCTGATGCAAACACTGATCCTCCTGGAGTATTAACTCTTACAACTACCGCTTTTATTTGATCATTTTCTATAATTTTATCAAATAAGGATGAAACATTATCTCCACTAGCTACTCCGGGAACTTGATCACCATCAACAATTGGTCCCAAAATACTTATAACTGCAATAGTATTTTCTTCATCACTATTCTCATTCAATTTTATGTAATCTCTATAATCAATATATTTTAAGTCGATTTCTTTTTGAGAATATTCTTCCTTCAAGTAATCTTTTAGATCTCCACGTTTTATTAAACTATCAACCAATTGAGAATTAACGGAGGCTTTCCCCCAATCACCATCATTATTTTCTAAAATTATATCAAGATTATTTAAATAATAATCAACTGATCCTGTATCTAATTCCCTATTTTTTTCAATAAGGTCGGTGATTTCTTTCCAGATATTTTTGAAAAGGGTAAGTCTTTGGTTTCTATCATCCTCACTCATGGATGAAAGAGTTAAATTTTCAAAAGCTGACTTAAACTGTCCCTCAGAAAGATTAATAACCTCTAACCCAATTTTATCAAAAAAGTCTTTATAAAATATTCTTTTTGAAGAAAAGCCTTTGAGAAGAACTCCGCCTGTAGGGTAAGAAATAATTTCAGTAGAGGGAGAGGATATTATATATGCGCTCTGTGAATAGAAATCAGAATAAGAAATAATAAATTTTCCTGAAAGTTTGAAATCCTCAAGTTGATTAGCAATTTTAATTAATTCAGCAGGATAACCTCCTAGAAAATCACTTAAATCAAGAAATATTCCTTTTATTTTATCATCATCCTTTGCCCCATCAATTGCATTTAATAACTGATGAAAATCAATTTGAGGGGTATTAGATTCTTGAAAAAGAATGTCTCTTATATCTTTATCCTGAGTCTTTTCTTCAACTATCATACCTTCCATAGGAATATGTAAAATTGAACCATCAACAAGATCAACTTGACTATCTAAAGATATAAACCTGATTGAAAAAAATATAACTGCAAGAATTATTAAACCGGAAAAGAACTTAGGTAAAAATAAAATAAAATTAATGAAAAATTTCATAAAGATTTTAAAATAATCTAGTATTTTCGATAATCTAATCATTATTTTTTAATAGTTATAGTTATTTTTAGTCTCATCGCCTTTTAAAGAGTAAAAATAAATTAATGGTATAATTCCTATAATGGTAAAAGTTAATAAATACCATAGTCCACTCTTATTTGTATCATGCAATCTTCTTATAGATACTGAAATTTCAGGTATCAAGAGAAATAGATTAAATGTAAAATTAAGACCAGAAAATAAAATTGTCTCTAGAAATGTAAGTGATAGAAATAATAAAACTCTAAATAATTGCCAATGCCAAAATTCTGATCTTGATGATCTTCCTTCAAAATCGAAATATCTTGAAAAACAAATAACGACTGAATTTATGACATCATCAAAAAATTGCACAATTTAATTAAATAGAGAACCTATCTCCAAGATAAACCTTTCTGACATCCTCATTACCCACAATATCACTTGGTTCACCTTCAATTAGAACAGAGCCTTCATGAATAAGAACAGCCCTATCAATTAAAGTTAGAGTTTCTCTTACATTATGATCCGTAATGAGAACTCCAACACCTCTCTCTTTTAGATGTGAAACTAACTCCCTAATTTCACCAACAGCAATTGGGTCAATACCAGCAAATGGCTCATCTAAAAGTATATACTTCGGGTGCGAAGCTAGACATCTAGCAATTTCTACTCTTCTTCTTTCACCTCCGGAGAGTGATAAAGCAGGTGTTCTTCTCAAATGATCTATATCAAATTCTTTTAAAAGATGATCTATCTCTTCTTCAACTTTAAGATTATCTTCCTCTAAAATCTCTAAAATTGCTCTAATATTATCCTCAACAGTTAGTCCCCTAAATATAGAAGCTTCTTGAGGCAAGTATCCAATCCCGTTCTTAGAACGCTTATAAATTGGTAAATCTGTAATATCTTCTCCATCAAGAACAATTGATCCAGAGTCAGGTTTTATTAAGCCAATGATAGTATAAAAAAGAGTGGTTTTTCCAGACCCATTTGGGCCCAATAACCCTATTGCTTCACCACATTTAAATTGAAACTCAACCTCTCTTACAACAGGCCTTCCAGAAAATGACTTGCTTACTTTATTTATAACAAGACCTTCGTCACTATCTTTTATCAAAACTGGTCTTTGATCATCATTAGCCATTTTTATTATTCCTTATCATCTTCTTGATCTACCAATACCCCTTTGACTCTCTCTTGGTCAAGCTTATCATCAAAAATCTCAATTTTCCCAGAATTAATGTCTAAAATTAGCTTATTACCATTGATCATTGATAATTGATTTTTTAAAACGACATTTTCAGTCATGATTAACTTATTATCATCCACATTATAGGTTGCTGAATTTCCAGTTATTGAAGTAGCTTCATTATTTCTTATCAATATGTTACCTGAGGCTTCCATTTTATAGAAATCTTCCTGATCAAAATTTTCATTGAAAAAAAGTAGTATTTGATCCGCTTTTAAATTTGCAAGTCCCTGTTTTAAAACAACATTCCCTGAAAAACCAACAACATTCTGCTCTCTTTCAATAAACATATTCTCTGCAATAATTTCATATGGTTCATTTTGCTCCATAGAAAAATTATTACTTTCTTCAGATAATACTTGATCAATTTGAAAAAAAACAAAAAAGATAATTAAAATAAGGATACTTTTATTAATCATTTTTAATCTCTGTTTTCAATTTTTCTAAGTTTAATTTCACACCGGATGAAAAGAAAATTTTAGCCCCTTTATCATGAACTTCAATTTTTCCAGCCTCAAAATAAACATTATTTTTACCTCCAATTACAGGACCATCAACCAGAATAAATGATGTATCAAGATTCATTGATACAGAGTTTGCTGTAAAAGAATATCCATCAAATGTCTTTCCTTTGATATTATCAAACAAAATAGCAGAGTTTGTGGAGGCAAGATATTTTGCAAACTCAGATGACAAATTTAATGTTAAGGAATCTTGATCATAAAATTCTAAATTTACTGTTTCTAGCTCAATATCTTTAAGCTCAGGGCCTAAGGGGCTAGCTCTATTTGCAGTTAATCGATAAAAGCTTCCATCAGATGTATTCCCAGTTAGTAATGGTTTGATAACGCCTGAAGTAGAGTCAAAAGTTAATTTTGAATAATTACTAATGTCACTATCATCAATAACAAATACTTTTTTTGTACTCACATATTGAAGAATTATGAAAATAACAAAGATCACTAAAAAGATTGGCAAAATAAGCTTTAATCTTTTTATCTTAAGTTTATCTATTTGATTTTTCGATCTTATATCATTCATAGCTAATGCCTAAAGATATCAATTTCAGACCATCCGTTTAAATCTAGATATGCTCTTGTAGATATAAAATCGAAACAATTTTGTGCTAATTCTTTTCTATTAACTTTTTCTAATTTTCCTTCAAGTATAGACTTTAATTTATGCAAATATAAAACATCTGAAGCTGCATAAGTTTTTTGCTCATCGCTAAGCTCCTCTAAACTCCAGTCTGATGTTTGTTCATTCTTTGACAGCTCAACACCTAATAATTCTTTACATATATCTTTTAAACCATGCTTATCAGTGTATGTTCTTGCTAATTTTGAAGCTATTTTTGTACAGTAGATAGGAGAACAATCAATACCTAAGTAATGTTTGATTACTGCAACATCAAAACGAGCAAAATGAAAAATTTTTTCACAATTTGGATTACTTAAAACTTTCTTTAAATTTGGTGCATCATATTTGCTTCTATCGAACTGCAATAAATGTGCTGTTCCGTCACCAGAAGAAAGCTGAATAAGGCATAAAGGGTCTCTTTCAGGAACTAGTCCTAAAGTCTCAGTGTCGACTGCAACACTTTCACCGAAATCAAGATTTTTGGGTAAATCACCCTTATGCATTGTAATTGTCATACGATCATTCTTTGGTAATTAAATAAAATAAGTTAAAATAAAAATTATATGGGGAATTATACATCATAATTTTATTATAAAAGATAATATTTCAAAAGAGTATTATAAATGGCAACATTATATCATTATCCATTATGTCCTTTCAGCAGGAAAATCAGGCTATTATTAAGAGAAAGAAATATTGACCCTGACCTAATAACTGAAGCATTTTGGCAAAAAAGAAAGGAATTCATAAAAACTAACCCTTCTGGCGATGTGCCAGTACTAATAATCGAAAAAAGAAAGATTTGTGGTCATTATGCAATAACAGAATTTCTAGAAGAAAAACATGGATCAACTTTCCCAGATGATATTGATGATAAGAATGAATCCAGAAGAATTATGGATTGGTTTGATAAAAAATTTTATACAGAAGTACTAAATATCATTCTCCATGAAAAAATTGAAAGACAATTTCTCAATATTGAACAAGGTGGTGGATTACCTAGATTAGATAGAATTAAAATCGGCATTCATAATCTTAATTATCATCTTAAATATATAGAATCTCTTTTAAATGATCGATTCTGCTTAGTTTCCGAAAATATAAATAATGCTGACTTAACCGCTGCTGCGCATTTATCTTGTTTAGATTACCTTGGAGATATTCCTTGGAAAAGATATCCAAGAGTTAAAGAATGGTATGCTAAAATTAAAAGTAGACCAAGCTTTAGATCTTTATTAACTGACCAAATAATGAGTATCCCTCCAAGAGGAAAATATGTCACCCTCGACTTTTGATATTGCTGAAACAACTAAGAAAAGAAATCTTATCATCAAAAAATCTAAAGATTTAGGGTTTGATGTAATTGGTTTTGCAAATCCTAAATTACCTAAAAGCGTAAAGAAGAATTTAGATAGTTTTCTCAATTCAAATTTTCATGGTGAAATGGATTGGTTAAAGAGGAATAAACACAGAAGGGAGTCTCCCGAAAATCTATGGTCAGATGTTAAAACCGTAATCTCTTTAGGCACAAATTATGGACCAGATGAAAATCCTCTGAAAAATTTAGATAAAAAAAATTATGGAAATATTTCTGTTTATGCTCAAGGGGAAGATTATCACAAAGTTATAAAAAAGAATCTAAAAAAATTTGGTGGTTGGCTCGCTGAAGAGTTGAATTGTAATTTGAAAGTTTTTGTAGATACCGCACCAATTATGGAAAAAAATATTGCCGAAATTGCAGGTATAGGGTGGCAAGGAAAACATTCAAATATTGTGAGTAAAAATTATGGATCATGGTTATTTTTGTCAGAAATATTTTTAGATATATTTATAGCTGAGGATATCAAAGAAAAAGATAACTGTGGTAGTTGCAAAAAATGTATAAATATTTGTCCTACCGATGCCTTTATTGATAAATATAAAATGGATGCTAGAAAGTGCATTTCATATCTTACTATAGAACATAAGAGCCAAATTCCTCTACAGTACCGAAATAAGATTGGCAATAGAATATATGGTTGCGATGATTGTTTGGCTGTATGCCCATGGAATAAATTTGCATCTAAATCTAAAGAAATAAAATTTTTATCAAAAAGAAATGACGATGATCTTACATTGTCAAAACTATCAAAATTAAACGATCAAGAATTTAGAAAGTTTTTTTCTTTATCACCAATTAAGAGGATTGGTAGAGATCGTTTTTTGAGAAATGTATTAATTGCTATAGGTAATTCTAATGACAAAAAATTAGCGGAAAATGCATTGAATAATCTGAAAGATGATTCACCATTAGTCAGAGGGGCAGCCGTTTGGGCAGTTAAAAAACTTCTCGATCATAATGAAATAATAAAAATTAAAGCAAAGCATATTATTAATGAAAAAGATAATTCAGTCATTGCTGAATGGGATAATAATATATCTTAACTATTGATTATATAATTCAAAAATAGCTTCACCTAAATTTTTCAAATCATTATCGTTAGATAAACTATGATCACCAGTCTTATTAAAGCTTATATTCATATCATTAGATGAAAAACTAGACATTAAATCTAACGAAAGTTTCCATGGAACAGAATCATCTTTTACACCATGAAAAATCCTTATTGGAATATTTAAATTTATCTTATCTTTTAAGATTAAATGCTTTTTGCCATCTTCGATGAGATTTTTTGTAATCCTATAACTTGAATCGTATTCTTCAATATACCTCTCAATATAACCTTTTTTATTGAGCTCTTTTTTTTCTTTAATAGAAAATTGTTGCCACATCAGATTCTGCGTCATATCAATAGCGGGCGCAATAAGGATTAAACCCTTAACCTTTTTTTTTCTTTTTAGAGCGGTTAATGTCGAAATCCAACCACCCATTGAAGAACCTATTAAGATAGCCTCTTTATTAATTACATGATCCATTATTTTTATGCCATTATTTAACCAGTCTGAAATTACACAATCATTAAATTTCTTAGAGGAAGAGCCATGACCAAAATAATCAAATCTACAAAAATTAATCTTATTTTTCTTTGAAAAATTAGATAGATATAAAGCTTTCGTTCCGTCCATGTTGGAATTTAAACCTCCAAACCATAATAAGCTCATTTTATTTTTATGATAAATTTGATCTTTATAGGCTATAAAGTCTTTCTTGTTAGTATATAATTTTTTGAAGGATTGACCCATAGGATTTGAATGCCTCAGATTGATAATAAAAATATAATACAGATTATACCTAATATGGAAATAGGTGGAGCAGAAAAGACAGTCTTAGAAATTGGCACTTATTTAAAAAATACTCAGTATGAACCTATTGTTTTGACAAGCGGAGGAAGAATGATTGAGAATTTAAAAGAAGAAAAAATTAAAGTATTAACAAGAAAAATAGATCAAAAGAATCCATATAAAATATTTACAAATATTGAGAAATTTAAAAATATATTTTTAGAAAACAAAGTTTCACTAGTCCATGCAAGATCAAGAGCTCCGGCATGGTCATCTTATTATGCCTCAAAACAGTTAAATATTCCTTTCATAACAACATGGCATGGTCATGCAGAAAATTCATCTTTCTTTAAAAAAAAATATAACTCAATTATGCTGAAGGGTAATGCTGTCATAGCTAATTCAAAATATACTGCCAAAAAGATAAGTGAAAATTATGATTATGACATCTCAAATATAGATATAATACCTCGAGGAGTAAGTTCTTCAGATTACACTTCAAATAATTTTTTAGAAAAAGAAATATTAGATTTAAAAAGAAAATGGGTTATTAAGGATGATCAAAAAGTTATATTACTTCCTGCAAGATACACAAGGTGGAAAGGCCATGAATTGGCAATAAGAGCTTGTTCAAAAATTATCGAAGAAAATCCCAAATTAAATATTTCTATAATTTTTATTGGCGATAAAAAAGGTAATGAGAAATATGTCAGTAATCTAGAAAAATTATCTAACGCCCTAGGGCTTTCAAATTATATAAAAATACTAGGAAATTTCAATAATATGGCCCTCGCTTATCATGTATCTGACATAATATTATATCCATCAATAATTCCCGAGCCATTTGGAAGGGTCCCAATAGAAGCACAAGCAGCTGGCAAAATAATCATAGCATCTAATAATGGGGGAATGACTGAAACAATAAAAGAAGGTGAGGATAATACCGGCTTTAGGATTAGAAATAATGATATGGAAGATTTAAAAAATAAAATTAACATAGCCTTAAATCTTAATAATGATGAAATTAATAATTTAAGAAAAAGAGCGATAGAACATGTTGATAAAAATTTCTCACTTGAAAATATGTGTAAAAAAACACTTGATGTTTACGATAGAATATTAAATGTTTCTAAAAAGTAATTTATTAAGAAAACTAAAAATGGAGATAAATCTATAACTAGAAATTTTAGGAATAACTCGTCGAGCTCAAAAGGCCCAAGAGTTAATAGACAAATAGAGGCAAATGAAGTTCTTTTAATTGACTCTAAAGGCGGAAAAAAAGGTATCACCCCAATAGATGAAGCATTAAGTTTTGCAAAACAAGAGGGCTTAGATTTGGTAGAAATATCACCTAAGGCGAATCCTCCTGTGTGCAAAGTCATTGATTACGGAAAATATAAATATCAAGCTCAGAAGAGAGCTAACGAGGCTAAAAAGAAGCAAAAAAATATTGATGTAAAAGAAATCAAATTTAGACCAAATATCGATACACATGATTATAATGTAAAAATGAAAAGTGTTGAAAAATTTATTGGTGAGGGAGATAAAGTCAAAGTCACTCTTAGGTTTAGAGGAAGAGAAATGGCGCATCAAGATAGGGGTGCTGATTTACTAGAAAAAATTAAAGTTGAAACAGACGAATTTGCTAAAGTTGAACTACTTCCTAAATTTGAAGGAAGACAGATGGTAATGGTATTAGCTCCAAAATAAATTTCTTTAGTTGAATTAATGAAAAAAATAATATAAACCAATCTAACTAATCTTCCGGCAGGGCATGCCGTGTTTGATTATTGAATGCCAAACTATAATTTTATTAAAAAATAGGAGATGCAAAATGCCCAAATTAAAAACCAAAAGTGGTGTAAAAAAACGCTTCAAAGTTACTAGCTCAGGTAAAATTATTTCAGCAAAAACCGGTAAAAGGCACGGTATGATAAAGCGTACACCAAAGCAAATTCGTAATAAACGCGGAACATCTCTTCTTTCTAAACCAGATAGCAGGATAGTGAAAAAATTCCTGCCATATTCATAAAGGAAGAAAATAATGACAAGAGTAACAAGCGGCTCATCTAGCCACTCTAGACATAGAAAAATTATCAAAAGTGCTAAGGGTTATTTCGGAAGAAGAAAAAATACTTTTCGAGCAGCTAATCAAGCAGTGGAAAAAGCCGGCCAATATTCCTATAGAGATAGAAAAAAAAGAAAAAGAAATTTCCGGTCATTATGGATACAAAGAATTAATGCTGCCGCTAGACTGAATGGCATGAATTATGCAAATTTCATGAATGGCCTTTCGAAAGCTAATATTCAGATTGATAGAAAAGTTTTATCTGATATCGCAATGTCAGACCCAGAGACATTTAAAGATTTAGTTAATAAAGCTACATCCGCATTAAAATAAATCTTAATTTATGTTAATGTAGCTATTGATGCACTACTTAAGCATCAGGAATTAATTATGGAAAATTTAAATTCTATTAAAGAAGAAATACTTCAAAAAATTGAATCAGCAGAAAGTGATGATACAGTTGAAGAAATCCGTATTAGCGAATTAGGTAAAAAGGGAAGGATTTCAAAACTCCTTGGAGAATTAGGAAAATTAAATCAAGATGAAAGAAGGAAATTAGGCCCTGAAATAAATGGCCTCAAGAATACTGTCCTTGAAAAGATACAAGAAAAGAAAGAGTTTTTCTTAGACCAAATACTTAGTAAAAAACTTTTAGAAGAAAAAATTGATGTAACATTACCTGTAAAATCTAGCCAAAATACAAATGGAAGGATACATCCAGTTTCTCAAGTCTTAGATGAAATAACGGAAATTTTTGGTTCACTTGGTTATGAAATCGCCGATGGTCCAGATATTGAAACAGAGTATTACAATTTTAATGCCCTCAATATTCCTGAATCACATCCAGCAAGGCAGATGCATGATACTTTTTATTTTGATGAATTTGATAAAGATCAAGGTCAGTCTGTTCTAAGAACGCATACTAGCCCAGTTCAAGTTAGAACTATGGAAAAAGGAGAGCCCCCTTTTAGATTCATTTCTCCTGGAAGAACTTATAGATGTGATTCTGATCAAACTCATACACCAATGTTTCATCAAATTGAAGGCTTATCAGTTGATAAAGAAACTAACCTTGGTCATCTTAAGTGGACTCTAGAAACTTTTTTGTCCTCTTTCTTTGAGATTGAGAATACAAAAATTCAGATGAGACCAAGTTACTTTCCTTTTACTGAACCATCATTAGAAATTGATGTGTTATGTGATAGAAGCGGACCTGTTTTGAAAATTGGTGAAGGATCAGATTGGCTAGAGGTCGCAGGAGCAGGTATGGTTCACCCTAATGTCTTAAAATCAGCCAATATAGATCCTGGTAAATATCAGGGATTTGCTTTTGGTTTTGGTTTAGACCGTTTAGCTCAGTTAAAATATGGTATTCCAGATTTGCGAACTTTCTTTAGTGGAGATATTAGATGGCTAAGGCATTACGGTTTCTCAGCCTTAGATATCCCGACGCTATCAAGAGGATTAAAGAAATGAAGTTTACATTATCTTGGCTTAAAGAGCATTTGCAAACTAATTCCTCAATAGATGAAATCACTAAGAATCTTACCGAAATCGGTTTGGAAGTAGAAGAAATAATAAATCCAAAAAAGGATTTAGAAAATTTTGTAGTTGGAAAAATATTAACCTCAGAAAAACACCCTAATGCAGATCGGCTAAGTGTTTGTAAAGTTGATATAGGAAATGAAACGATGGAAGTGGTTTGTGGCGCTTCAAATGCAAAAGAGGGTTTATTAACAATATATGCCCCTATAGGAAGTATAATACCAAAATCTAAGATGGTTATTCAAAAAACTAAGATTAGAGACATTGTATCCTATGGAATGCTTTGCTCAGGAGATGAGCTAAATATCAATAATGAAAATGAAGGTATAATTGAGATCAAAAAAGCTAAAGCAGGAGACAAAGCTTCTAATGTATTAGATGATCTTGATCCTATAATAGAAATTGCAATTACACCAAATCGACCTGACTGTCTTGGTGTTTTTGGTATCGCTAGAGATTTAGCCGCTAAGGGACTTGGCGAACTTAAGGTAACAAAAATAAATGCCTTTAAAAGTCATTCGGAGAGTATTCCTGTTTATACAAAATCTACTAAAAATAATAATTTTTGTAATATTTTTGCGGGCAGATTAATTGAAGGGATTGAAAATAAAGAAAGCCCAGACTGGCTAAAAAACCGTTTAGAAAAAATAGGGCTTAGGAGTATTAATGCGGTTGTAGATATAACAAATTTTCTAACATATGATCGAGGAAGGCCTCTTCACGCATATAATTCAGATCTTATATCAAAAAATATAGGAGCAAGGCTTGCAAAGGCAGGTGAAAAAATTAAAGCGCTAGATGGCAAAGAATATATCTTAAATGAAGAAACATGTGTAATTGCTGATGATGAAAAAACGCTTGGTATTGGTGGAATTATTGGTGGAGAAGAATTTGGTTCTGAGCTAGAAACAAAAAATATATTCTTGGAGTCTGCTTACTTTGATCCTATTCACATTGCGCGAACAGGAAGAAAATTGAATATTAATTCTGATGCAAGATACAGATTTGAGAGAGGCACTGACCCAAATTTTGTTTTAGAAGGACTGGATATAGCTACAAAAATGATTTTGGATATTTGCGGTGGAAAAGCCAGTAAGACTAGTGTTGCTACATATGAAGATTTTAAAAATAAAAAAATAAATTTCGATATAAAATTAATTGAAAAAGTTTCTGGAATAAAAATTTCTTCAAAAGATATAAAGAAAATACTGCTATCACTTGGTTTTGAGATTGATAAAAATTTTAAGATCACAGTTCCATCTTGGAGGCCTGATGTAAGTTTACCAATAGATATTGTTGAAGAGGTAATAAGAATTTACGGACTAAATAATGTTGAATCTGTGCCACTTAAGAATTCTGATCAACCTTCAAAACCTATACTTACTCACGCGCAGAAAAATATAAATTTAGTAAGAAGAAACCTTGCCTCAAGAGGATTAATAGAAAATATTTCATATTCATTTGTTAGTTCTGAATTTTCTGATTTATCGCCTAAAGGAAGAAAACCAATAAAACTTTTAAATCCAATCTCTGAAGACTTATCGGATATGAGATCTTCACCATTAATTTCATTATTAAATAATTTTAGAGAAAATAAAAATAGAGGATTTAATGATATAGGAATTTATGAAATTGGACCTGGTTTTATCGGACCAAAACCAGGAGAGCAAATTTCTATCGCTGCCGGTTTAAGAACAGGGATCTATAAATCAACGGGCACTGAAAGACATTGGCAGGGTAATGAAAAAATAGATATTTTTGATGTGAAAAGCGATATCTTCTCTTATTTTGACATGATTAATATTTCAGACGATTTAATAACCCACTCTATTCCAGGGACAGATTGGTATCATCCAGGACGGTCAGCAAATATCATTTTCGAAAAAGACAAAATTTTGGCTACATTCGGTGAAATTCATCCAAAAATTTTATCAAAACTTAATATCCCATCTTGTGTAGGTTTCGAAATATACCTAGATGAAATCTTAAATGTGATGAATGTTACTAATGATAACGAAGAGTTTAAATTCTATAATTTACAAGCTGTAAAGAGAGATTTTTCTTTTGATATACCAATTGATATAAATTCATCAATATTAATTGATGCCATAAACTCTTGTAAAATTGACCTCATTGATGACATTAAACTTTTTGATCAGTTTATTCTAGAAAACTCAAAAAAATCCCTAGCTTTAGAAATAACTATTCAACCAAAAAAAGAAACTTTAAAAGATAGTGAAATAGAATCTATTTGTGAGAAAGTAATTCAAGCTGTTGAAAAAGCTACAAGCGGAAAATTAAGAAGCATATAGGAAACAAATAAAAGTGCAAAATACAAAGAATATAAGAAATTTTGCAATTATTGCACATATTGATCACGGCAAATCAACACTTGCTGATCGATTAATTCAATTCTGTGGTGGTTTATCAGAGAGAGAAATGAAGGATCAAGTCCTAGACTCTATGGATATAGAAAGAGAGAGAGGCATCACAATTAAAGCACAAACTGTTAGATTAAATTATAAAGATAGTAGTTCTAATGAATATCAATTAAATCTTATCGACACACCTGGGCATGTTGATTTTTCGTATGAAGTTAATAGATCTCTATCAGCTTGCGAAGGTTCTATTCTTGTAGTAGATGCTGCCCAAGGTGTAGAAGCCCAAACATTAGCAAATGTTTATCAAGCTATTGATCTTAATCATGAAATTATTCCAGTAATAAATAAAATAGACCTACCTGCTGCTGAACCAGATAGAGTTTGTCGTCAAATTGAAGAAGTAATTGGACTTGATGCAAGTGATGCAATTAAAGTTTCTGCTAAAACTGGCGAAGGTATAGAAAATATATTTGGCGCTCTAATAGAAAGATTGCCTCAACCAAAAGCAGATACTTCCGAAACATCTAAGGCATTACTTGTTGATAGTTGGTATGACTCTTACCTTGGAGTTGTAGTTCTAGTTAGAGTAATCGCAGGGGAATTATCCAAAGGACAAAAAATAAAAATGCTTGGGACGAATAGTGCTTATACTATTGATGAAGTAGGTATTTTTACTCCTAAAAAGGTTCCTATAAAAACAATTCAAGCAGGTGAGATAGGATATATAATTGCGGGAATAAAAAATGTTTCTGATACACAAATTGGAGATACAATAACTGATTTCCAAAAACCTTGTAGCGAAGCTCTCCAAGGCTTTAGACCATCTCAACCTTCTGTTTTTTGTGGTTTATTTCCTACCGATAGTGGAGACTTTGAAGATCTTAGGGACTCTATAGAAAAACTTAGTCTCAACGACTCAAGTTTTCAATTTGAGACAGAAAACTCTGCCGCCCTTGGTTTTGGGTTTCGATGTGGTTTTCTTGGTCTTCTGCATTTAGAAATCGTTAGAGAGAGAATCGAAAGAGAATTTAATATAGATCTAATCACCACTGCTCCTTCAGTTATATATAAAATTCACCTTACTGACGGTGAAGTAATTGAACTCCATAATCCAGCAGATATGCCAGAAGTAACAAGTATTAAATCTATAGAAGAGCCCTGGATAAAGGCAACTATCTTAGTACCTGATGAGTACTTAGGTGCAGTGCTAAAATTATGTGAAGAACGTCGGGGCCATCAGGTTGATCTTACTTATGCTGGCACAAGAGCAATGGTTGTTTATGATTTGCCACTAAATGAAGTTGTTTTTGATTTTTATGATAGACTCAAATCAGTATCAAGTGGTTATGCAAGCTTTGATTGGCAAATGGACGATTATAAAGCAGAAAAACTAGTTAAAATGTCAATCTTAGTTAATGAAGAACCTGTTGATGCCCTATCAATAATAGTTCATGCAGATAGGTCATTTAATAGAGGTAGGACAATGTGTAAAAAGCTTAAAGATCTCATACCTCGCCACCAATTTAAAATTCCAGTACAAGCAGCTATTGGAGGGAAAATAATAGCTAGAGAAACAATACCTCCTTTTAGAAAAGATGTTACAGCTAAATTGTATGGTGGAGATGTAACAAGAAAAATGAAATTACTTGAAAAGCAAAAAAAGGGTAAAAAAAGAATGCGAGAATTTGGCCGAGTTAATATTCCTCAAGAAGCATTCATTTCAGCTCTAAAGTTTGATGATGAATAAACTTATAAATTATAGGAGAGGTGGCCGAGCGGTCGAAGGCGCACGCTTGGAAAGCGTGTAGGCGAGTAATCGTCTCGCGGGTTCGAATCCCGCTCTCTCCGCCATAAATTTAAGTACCACAAAAAGTTTGTAATACTTTTTCAGAATCGTTTGGGGGCCTCAAGTATTCAGACGATATCGTTATTTTTGAGCTATAAGGATTTTTTAAAATCTCTAAATATTCTTTTATGATTTTTAAGTCCCCCTCTTCAGCCTTTTTTAATGCTTTTTCAACTATATGATTTCTCGGAATAATTCTTGGATTATTAACTGCCATAATCTTTCTTAACTGATCAAAAGATTTTGACTCTTTTTTTAATCTAACTTTCCATTTTTTATACCAAAATAAAAATTCTTGAGCTTTAAAAAATTCTTCATCTGGCAAAGTCTCTTCACTTAATGATCTAAATGTATTTGTAAAATCAGCTTTATATTTTTGCATTACATCTAATAGTTCACTTATTAAATCTTTATCTTCATTCTCTTTAGTTAATAAACCTATTTTCAGTCTCATCATGTCAAGCCATTTACTCTGGTATAAATCTGCATAGGCATTAATAGCCTCTTCAGCTAATTTTAAAGCATTTTCATGCTTATCACTTATCAGGGGTAAGATTGTTTCAGCTAACCTAGCTAAATTCCATTGAGTAATTATAGGTTGATTGGCGAAAGAATATCTTCCTTGATGATCAATAGAACTAAATACCGTCAAAGGATCATAATGATCCATAAATGCACAAGGGCCATAATCAATTGTTTCACCAGATAAAGCAACATTGTCAGTGTTCATTACACCGTGAATAAAACCTATTCTCATCCAATTAGTAACCAAATCTGCCTGCTGCTCAATTATTGCATACAAGAAATCAAGAGCTTTACTTTTAGATTCTAAAAGATTTGGAAAATGTCTTTCTAGTGTGTAGTTAAAAAGTTTATTCACTAAGCTTTTATCTTCTTGAATTACCGCAAACTGAAATGTTCCAATACGAATGTGTGATTTCGAAATTCTAGTTAATATTGCGCCTGGATATTTTTGTTCTCGTATAATATCTTCGCCAGTTTCAACTACCGCAAGACTTCTACATGTAGGAATATTAAGATAGTGCATTGCCTCACTAATTATATATTCTCTCATCATTGGTCCAATTGCAGCTAATCCATCACCACTTCGAGAGTAAGGTGTTGGACCTGAACCCTTAAATTGAATATCAAATCTTTTGTCGCCTAATACATGTTCCCCTAATAAAATCGCTCTTCCATCGCCCAACATTGTAAAATGTCCAAATTGGTGACCGGCATAAGCTTGTGCAATAAGTGAGGATTCATCTGGAATTGTGTTTCCACAAAGTAAATGTGATATATCCTCAGGACTAAGTGATGAAAAATCGAAGCCTAATTCTTTACATAAATCATCATTAAAAATTGCTAATTTCGGTGAAATTACTTTTTTGGGTTTCACATATGAATGAAATTCAGAAGGCAAATTCATATAAGTATTTTCAAAGTGAAATATATTATTCAGCAACTTTAATCCCTTTTCTTAGTTTATATCTTTTATTTCTACACGCCTGTGAACAATAGCGTACCTCATCCCAGTTCTTTTTCCACTTTTTTCTCCAATCAAAAGAAAGATTGCAAACTGGACAAGTCTTATTGGGCAGGGGCTTTCTCATAAGGTTGTATTTTGCTCAATAAACTGATTAGCCGATTTATATATTTTATCTTTTCTTTCTGGTTTTATTTTATCTAATGATCTTACTACTAATGATAATCTCGGATTAGAACCAAAGAACTGTTTATGATCATCAATAAATTTCCAGTACAGGCCATCTAATGTATCACACCAATCGCCTTTCTTGAAATTACTCATTTTTAGTATGTAATTTGATCCGCAAATATACGGCTTTGTGGACATCAAACCTCCATCTGAGAATGTGCTCATACCATAGACATTAGGACCCATTACCCAATCAGATGAATCAACTGACATTTCCATAAACCAGTTATATATCTGAGTAGGATTTACTCTGCATAAATTCATTATATTAGAAATTATCATTAATCTATTGATGTGATGAGTGTATCCATAACTTATACAATCACTAATTGCTTTATCTAATGGGATGATACCAGTTGAACCATCATACCAAGAGGATTTAAGCTTTCTCTCGTTAGAAAAAAAATTTGTTTCCTCCTGTTCATCACTCTTCAATTCATAGACAACTTTTATGAACTCTCTCCAGCCTAGAATTTGCCTAACAAAACCCTCAAGAGAATTTAACGGTATAGATTTAGTTTCTGCATATTCAATAGCCTCATTTATAATTTCTCCAGGCATTAAAAGACCAATATTCATTAAAGGACTTAGTACTGAGTGAAATAAAAAAATCCTATCTGCGTCTATAGCATCTTCATAATCTCCAAATTTTGAAAATCTTAGTTTCAAAAAATTTTTGAACCATTTTTGTGCTTCTTTTCTATTGGTGGGAAGCCATATTGTTTGTAATTTACCAGGGTGACTATCAAAGAGATTATTAACTAATTCTTGAATGTGTTCAGCATTGTCAGAAACAGCTACTTTTGGTAGATCAATAATTTCAATATCCTTTGGTAATTTCTTTCTATTCTCTTCATCAAATGACCATTTTCCTCCTATTGGCTTACCTTCAGTATCAATAAGAATATTAAATTTTCTTCTCATTTTTTGATAAAATGACGCCATGAATAATCTTTTTTTAGAAATTACATCATCATAATCTTCATGATTTATTAAAAACATTGGACTTTTTAAGATCGAATATTTGATTTTATTTTTCTCTAAATAATTTATTAGTTCATTTCGAAATAATTTATCTGCAATTTCGTAAAACTTAACTTCGTTAATATCTTGTTGATTAATTACTTTATCTAGTTTTTCTATGTACGATAATTTTTGGTACTTGCTATCAATTTCTTCATAGTAAACATTGTATTGATTTGCTGATAACTCATCTCTGTAATCCCGCATGGCTGTCAGAAAAAAAGCAATTTTCTGCTTATGATGTTTAACATATGTACATAAACCAATATCTTCAGCCATAAAAATATTATTACAACCTGTCGATTTCAACTTGTTGATAGGAAATAATTGATTTCCTAAAATAATCAAAAGTTCTTTCTTCATGATTTATTTTTTATTGTTTCAAAAGCTTGCAAAGCAATATTTCTAGATTCTTTGATATCAACAATTGGTAAAGGGTAATCTTTTCCTAATTCTAAATTAGCCGCATTCAAAATATCTGGGGAAGCCTCCCATGGGTTAAAAAGATATTTATTTGGTATTTTTGACAATTCTGGAACCCATTTTTTGGTATATATTCCCTCCTCATCAAAATTTTGTCCTTGGGTAATAGGGTTAAAGATTCGAAAATATGGTGCAGCATCGGCACCGCTACCTGCAATCCACTGCCAACCAGCAGTATTATTAGCTTTATCTGCATCAACGAGACAGTTGTTAAACCAGGCATGTCCATAATGCCAATGAATTAATAGATTTTTAACTAAGAAAGATCCTACAATCATCCTTACCCTATTATGCATATAACCTGTCTCCCACAACTCTCTCATACCTGCGTCAATAATTGGATATCCTGTTAAACCTTTCTGCCAAGCCTTCAAATATTCCAAATTATTTGTCCAAGGAAAATTATCAAATTTCTTATTAAGGTTCTCTTTTTCTATAAACGGAAAATGATAAAGTAAATAATAAGAAAACTCTCTCCATCCTAGTTCACTACAAAAATGATCTATATTTCTATCTTCCTTTAATGACCTGGCGGCATACCAGATCTGATTAGGGGATATCTCTCCAAACCTAATATGAGGTGAAAGCCTAGAAACATTTTTTTTAGAAGGAAAATTTCTTCCATCTTTATAGTTATCGATACCATCTTCAAGAAATACAGATAGTTTTTTTTGCGCAGCTTTTTCTCCAATATCCCAATGTTCATTAAGTTTATCATACCATTTAAAACCAGTTAAAAGGTTAAGGGATTTAATATCCATTGAACCTTTAATTTTAAAATAATTAATTTTATTTGGTTGGGGCAATGGAAATCTTGGCTCCTCCTGATTCAAACAACCCTTTCTATAAAATGGAGAAAATACTCTATATGGAGATCCATCTGGCTTTGAAACTTGCCAAGGTTCCCATAAAAGTAATGAATTAAATGTTTTAACTTCAATACCTTTTTCTACTAGATATGATTTTAGGTTTTTATCTCTTTGAATTGAATATGGATCATATGATCTATTCCAATAAACAGCTTGAACATCATTTTCTGAAATAATTGAAGTAATAATTTCTTTATAATCACCCCTAAAAAAATAAAGGTTATCATCTAGAGATTTTTTTAATTTTTCTAAAGATTTTTGTAGCCACCAGTTTTGGGCAGAGTCATGATTTAAATCAGACTCATCAACTATATATATAGGAATAATATGACCAGACTTAGATGCTTCAGCAAATGCTGGATTATCAGACAAGCGAAGGTCATTCTTAAATATGTGAATAATCTTCTTTGTCATGAAATAATTTCCTTACCCTGCCAATCAAAAACCTTACCTGTGTCTTGAGGGGTTGAACTATCTATAACTTTTGTAAGATAATCTATGGATTGTTCTGGTGTAAAAATTTTTTCTTCTGGGGTTCCTCCTTGAAAAGGTTTTGATAAATTTGTATCAACAGTTCCAGGGTGAAGGCCTATTATTTTTGCAGTCTTGTCTCTTCTTTCCAATTCAATTGCTGCTGTCTTGATTATCATATTAAGAGCTGCCTTTGACGCTCTATAGGCATACCAACCTCCGATTCTATTATCAGAAATACTTCCTACTCTTGCTGATAAAACACCAATTAAAGCATCAGAATTTCTTTTGATTAGAGGAAAAAAAACCTTGAGAAGTAAAGCTGGCGCAAAAGTATTAACATTAAAAACTTTTTGAAAGTTGTCTAAGTCTAAGGATGATATTGCTTTTTCGGGTTGAAGATCACCATCATGAAGAACTCCTGAGGCAATAATAACTCTATCTAAACTATCTTTAGGAATAGTGGATGAAAGTGTGTCAAAGTCATTTTCATTAGTAAAATTTAAATTTAAATCAACTATTTTTTTATCTTCAATGCCATTTCTAGATCTAGAAATGGAATAAACTTTATTAGTATTATCATCAGATAGATAATATTCTAAGAAAGCTTTTCCAATAGAACCAGTTGTTCCAATTATTGCTACATTTTGCATTGAGAGACCTAATTTAATATGTATATATGGTAGTAAAAATTATTAAATCAAGTATCTTAATTATTCTCTAAAAGTAGGCGCATCATTGAGTTAGCAAAGTTTTCTGAAGAGTTGATTATAGCTCTTCTATCAGTATTATCACCAACCTCAAATGTAATTGCTGGTATATCATATGAAGAATAAAAATAATTTTTTGCTACTCCGTTATTCGTGCTTTTTGTAGGTTTGATTGTGAATGTATAATTATTTTTATTTGATGAATTTTTTAAAAGCCAAGCTTGAGCAAAATTATATCCTGCAGTCTCTAATTGATCCTGAATATAAAAAATATTTTCAAATGTAGAGTGAAAATCAATCATAAGAACAATTTCATGTTCTTTCAAAATTTTTTTTATATCCTCATAGATGATTGAAGTTTCTATTTGTGAAAAAAACCCCCAATCTCTATTTAAGTCTTTTTCGCTCAGATTGTGCCTCCAATGACCTAAATCAACACCATCGGGATTCACTAATGGATAGCTTATAATATTAAAATTACTTAAAAATTCTTTTGTTAAATCATTATGATTTAATATCCCTTCAATAAAAGATTTTAATGCAAAAGCACCAGTAACTTCTGGCGGATGCTGTCTTCCAAGTAGAAAAATATAAGGATTTTTTAGATTGTTTCCTATTAAGATTTTACTAATTGGACGACCTTCTGAAGTCCTACCTAATTCAGAAATTGTCACATTCTTAAAATAGCTTAAATTGTCATACCAGTTTTCATACCAAACAGATGATAATATCTCTTGGGCAGAAATAAAGGATTCCTTATTATTAGCCTTGAAAGTAAGAGTAACTTTTTTTCCATTATTTTGTATTTTAATCATATCTCTATCAATTTTTTTCCAATTGATAAGGTCATAACTTACTTTAGGGTGGTATCTATGCTCAAATTTTTCATAAAATAATTCTACATAAATTTCTTCTTGGTGGGCTGACTTTCTAAAGGCAAACCATGGACTTGGATTATTAACAAATTTATCTTCAGGACTTAAATATAATCTAATTGCGTTTTCATCTAAAATTTCACATCTTGAAAAATTTGATGATAAAAATTTCTGATCAATTTTAAATACTTCTGTTTCGCAATTTGATGGATTCGCATTTAAAGAATTAAAAAATAAGATAATTAAAACAGTTAAAACTCTGACTGCATATTTTGATGTTGGATGATATTTAATTTTCTTCATCTCTAAAAGTTATATTTTATATCAAAATAATAGTACCTACCTAAATTATCATGCAAATCAAAATAATAACCAAATATGTCAGATGATAGAGGTGCTCTTTCATCAAAAATATTATTAATTCCAAATCTCAATCTTGTCTGCTTTGAGTTTTTGTTAATCGTATAATCTAAATATCCACTGACTTTATTATACTCATCAATTTTCCAATACTCGCCGTCTTTGGCTCTAACTCGAGTTTGAACAAAATCCCCAGTATGTTTTACAAATAATCCGGCACCCCAACTATCCAATTGCCATAGAAGTTTCAAATTTGCTTGAATTTCAGGTGATCCATCTTTATTCAATAAGTCGGAAAAGCCTTGAATTGAAAATTCTGAAGGAATAATTCCTTGCTTTTGTGCATCTAATAATTCTGACACATCTGGGCCAGCTTTTTGTATAAATTTGTCAATCTTAGTAGCATTAACAGAAATATTAAAAAAACCAAATCTGGATGAAAAATTATAATCAACACCCAAATCAAAACCACTTATAATTCTAGTATCTAAATTTCGATAGAAATCCTCAACTCTAGTGATCGCTCCAACTGGACACAAACCTACGCTTAAGAAAGTCTCTGCTTCAGATGGATCAATATTTTCTCTGATAACATTTTCATTAAATCTCACATTTGAACAATTATTAATATCATTACTATTCAATCGTAATATTAGATCAGACAATATTAGATTATTTTCACCAAATAATCCTATGGTATCCTCTTTTTCAATCTCCCACCAATCAAGGGAAAAATTAAGATTTTTTATAAAACTAGGTTTATATATTAATCCTATTGAAGTATTTGTTGAATTCTCAGGTTTAAGTTTTTTACTACCTTGAGCTACTCTTTGAATAGAGTAATCACAATCATCAATTTGACCTTGGGATCTTATTTGTTGAAGACATAAATATGCATCATCTCTAGATAGTTGTCTTGATACAATACTCTCATTTATTTGTATTAAATTAGGAACTCTAAAACCCTCTGATAAACTACCTCGTATAAATAAATCCTTTGTGACCTCCCATCCAATAGCAATTTTTGGTACTGATTTTGACCCTACATCTGAGAAATCTTCATATCTACCCGCAATTTGTAAATTTAGGGACCTTATCAAAGAAATATTCATATCCTCAGAAACAAGAGGCACTAAAAATTCTGCATAGACAGAAAATACATCCCTTTTCCCTGAATTATCTGGTGTTGGACTAGAATTCATTACATCGCTGACAAAAGGAAATGTGTCGCCATCCTTATCTATGTATTTTACAGTACCATCTAATCTTGGGTCTCTATCATCCTCAAATTTATCGGATCTAAATTCTATGCCACCTGCAAAAGAAACCTGTCCTGATCTTAAAGAAAAAATAGAATTATTAATTATTTTAAAATCAATACTATTAAGTTCTCTTTCCCCTTTTCTATAAACATCGATAATTGCGTTATCTATTGCAGAATCTCTACTTGGAGTTCCATCTTTTCCATTTGCAACATAATTAAGATAATTGCCACCACCATTGAATGGGTTATAAGCGTTTGCATTAGATAATGCCAATGCCTCTTCAACTAGTGTATTTGATAACCTATTTGAAGTAATATCATCTGTATTTGCTTTTGAAGTGAATACAGCAGTTTCCCAATTCCAGTTTCTAAATTCACCCTTAAACCCAAAAAGAATTCGATATGTATCCTTTTCAACATTTACTACTCTTGGTCCTATATCAACATACCTGTACCAATCAATAAGTATGGGTAAACCTTCATCAGGTATGCTCTGAGAAATATCCTGACCAGAAATATCATATACAATACGATTTGGATTGTTAGTGCCATCAGGAAAAGTAATGGGACCAAATGGATTCCAATAGTTATTAGCTGGTACAATTAATCTAGATGTAGAAAAAGCTGCCGATGGAGTGTTATTCTGAGTTGTGTCAGATTTATAATAAAGAAAGTCTGAAAAGAAACTTAAATCTTCATTTAAGTCATAATCAAATGATATAAAAAGATTGTCTCTTTTAAGTTTAGAATAAATCCATCTTTCTGAATTCATATTATATCTTTTTGTTGTTGTATCGGGCGCTATGCACGCATCATCATTAAGTTTTACCTTACATTTTGAATCGCCTGTGGGGAAAATTTCAAATTCACCTGCGCTATCCGTTAAACCATGAAGTTTATAAAATTCAAAATTACTTACTCCTGGTATCACATCAAACTGACCATAAGGTGAGTTTGTAGAATCTCTTCGAAATCTTGTGGTATCCCATTTCGTACCGGAAATTTCTGAAAAATCTCGCCAATCTGAAATACCCATTCTTTCATCTTCACTAGCTCTTATGGGGTCTCTGTCATATAGACTATAAAAAAGAGAGAAGTGACCTTTTCCACCATTTATTTCAGAACCATATTTAAATATGAACCTATGATCAGATCTCGAAAAATTTTCAAATTCTGAATACTTTGCGCCTACAGATAAACCATCATATTTTCTATCGAGAACGGTATTTACTACTCCAGCAACAGCATCAGCTCCATATATCGCAGATGCCCCATCCCTTAAAATTTCAAGTCTTTCAATGCCTCCAATTGGAAGAGTATTTGTGTTAACTGAATTAACAGGGATAAAACTTCCGCCAACAGACTCTGATTGAAAACCTGGAGAATTAATTAGTCTTCTTCCATTTAATAATACCAATGTATTACCGGTTCCTAAATTTCTCAAGTTATATGCGCCAATATCACCTCTTGCACTATTTACTCCGGCTATAGCATTTCCTGCATCATTAAACTTATTCGTACCTTGCTGAATTATGCTTCTAAGCAATTCATCACCAGAATCAATTCCTAAAAGATCAATTGTTTCCGAGTCGATATATGTCACTGGTAACAAATTATTTATATTTTTATCAGACAGTCTTGAACCAATGACAATGACTTCCTCAATTTCTTCTGTTTGATTATCCTGAGATACTGCATAGTCTTGAGATAAGACTAAAATAAAAGCTATTAATATATATTTATATATGGGCATAATCTTTTTAAATAATTGAAGTAAAAGTTTAACAATTAAATAAAGTAAATTTAAAGATAAAACTAGTCATATTAGATAATATTTTAAGTGTATATTTGATATTATTATTTTATAAAAAATTATGAAATTTGAAGATTATCTAAATAAAATTAAGACTTTAACTGATGACATTCTCATTCCTAATGAAGAACAATTAGAAAATGATGGAGAAGTATCAGATTCAATCATGAAAAAGATAATAGAAAATGATCTTTTTGGTATTTCCATTCCAAAAAATTATGGCGGTCTAGGTCTTAGTATGAAGGAACAAATTTTACTCACATTCGAATTCACAAGAGCCTCAGCAGTATACAGATCTCGTTTTTCCACAACAATTGGTCTTTGCTCACAGGCTTTACTTGATTTTGGAACAGATAAACAAAAGGAAAAATATTTACCCCTTATGGCATCTGGAAAAGCAGTTGGATCATTTGCTCTAACAGAGCCTAATGCGGGAAGCGATGCTTTATCGCTTGAAACCTCAGCAATAAAAGATGGAGATGATTATATTATTAACGGAACAAAAAAATATATAACTAATGCTCCTTATGCAGATGTTTTTCTTGTAATGGCAAAAACTAATCCCAATAGTGAAGGTTCTGAAGCAATTTCTTCTTTTCTTGTAGATTCAAATTTAAGTGGAATAGAAATAGGCGAAACACCAAAAATGCTAGGGCAAAAAGGTTCGTCATCGCCTGAAGTATATTTTCAAAACTGTAGAGTAAATAAGGATGCATTACTTGGAGAAAAGGAAGGCGGAGGGCTTAAACCTGCTCTTAGAGGCATTAATCATGCCCGATTACATGTAGCAGGAACTTGTGTTGGACAAGCTAAAAGACTTATTAAAGAATCTATTTTATTTGCAAATAATAGAATTCAATTTAATCAGCAAATTTCTCAAATGCCTTCTATACAAAATCTAATTTCTGATAGTTATTCAGAAATGTTAGCTGCCGAAGCACTAACTCTTAATGCAGCAGATAAGTTTGATGATGGTATTATTCCTGAAACCGAAATATCATCAGCAAAATATTTTGCATCTGAAATGGTTTCTAAAGTTGCAGATCGATCATTGCAGATTATGGGTGGAGCAGGTTATTTAGAGGATAATGTTATTACAAGATTTTATAGAGATACAAGATTGTTTAGACTATTTGAAGGAACTTCCCAAATTCAACAAAGAAATATAGCTAGAAAGATTATTAAAGAAATATGAAAAGCATTAGAGATATTGAGGATTTGGTTGGAGATACCCCATTAATAAGGCTAAAAGGACCCTCTGAAGAAACTGGTTGTGAAATTTTTGGTAAAGCTGAGTTTCTCAATCCTGGACAATCTATTAAGGACAGAGCTGCTCTTTATATAATTAAAGATGCAGAAAAGAAAGGGCTCTTAAAAAAGGGGGGAACGATAGTAGAGGGAACCGCAGGTAATACTGGTATAGGATTATCGATAATTGGTAATTCCCTTGGTTATAAAACAGTAATAGTTATTCCCGAAACACAAACGCAGGAAAAAAAAGATGCAATTCGATTTACTGGAGCTGAATTAATTGAAGTTCCAGCTGTACCTTACACAGATGAAAATAATTATATTAAATACTCAGGCAGATTAGCGAAGGATTTAGATAAAAAACTTAAAAATGGAGCTTATTGGGCAAATCAATTTGATAATGTAGCAAATAAAGAAGCCCATATTAAAACAACTGGTCCAGAGATATGGAATCAAACTGATGGAAATATCGATGGATTTGTATGTGCCATAGGTACTGGAGGAACACTATCTGGAATAAGTCAGTACCTTAAATCTAAGAATGCGGAAATTGCTATCGGTTTAGCAGATCCATATGGCGCAAGCATGTATAATTATTTTAAAAATGGAGAACTTAAAGCTGAAGGTAGTTCAATAACTGAAGGAATAGGTCAAGGCCGCATTACAAAAAATGTTGAAGGAAGTATCATTGATTTTCCTTACTTAATTGATGATGCTGAAGCATTAGATATTGTATTTACATTAATAGAAAAGGAAGGATTATTTTTAGGTTTATCATCCGGTATAAATATAGCTGGAGCAAAACGATTGGCAAAAGATCTAGAAAAAGGTAGCACAATAGTAACTATCCTGTGTGATCTAGCGGATAGATATAAAGGTAAAATGTTTAATATTGACTTTTTAAAAGAAAATAATCTTCCAGTTCCAGAATGGTTATAAAATGATAGCAACTATCAGAGATTTTTGTAAAAGATATTTTTGGCTGTGGATTATTTACCAAGCTATAAAAGGGTTTATAACAACATCACTAATATGGGTTCCTTTACTATTTGTATGGCTATCAGGTTGATGAATAAAAAATGTTAGAACAAGCAATACATTTCAAAGAAGAAAGTGATGCATTATATAAGTTATTAATCAATGCTGATAAAAATTCATTCAAATTAAAGACACAATTTAAATCTTGGACAATAAACGATGTGCTTTATCATCTACATGTATGGAATATTGCTGCCCTTTTATCCTTAAAAAATGAAAATGAATTTAAAGAATTTATGCAAAATTTTATGGAGGCCGTAAAAGCTGGAAATTCTGCAAGAGAGTATGAGAAAATTTTATCAGATAATACCGAGGGATTAGATCTTCTTAACCTATGGAAAGAAACATATGAAAAAATTTCTAATGAATTTGCTAAATCTGATCCTAAAAAAAGAGTAAAATGGGCGGGCCCAGATATGAGTGTACGATCGAGTATAACAGCAAGGCATATGGAGACATGGGCTCACGGACAAGAGATTTTTGATCAATTAGGTTTTGAAAGAATTGATACGGATAGAATTAAAAATATAGTTGTTATCGGGGTTAATACTTTTGGATGGACCTATATTAATAGAAATCTATCAATACCTGAAAAAATGCCAAAATTATCTTTATTATCGCCATCAAATGAATTATGGGAATGGAATGAAGATAACGAAGAAGATATGATATCAGGTTCTGCTACTGAATTTAGTCAAGTAGTTACTCAGGTGAGAAACATTAATGATACATCATTAAAGGTTTCAGGAAAAATAGCTAATGAATGGATGTCTATTGCACAATGCTTTGCAGGTCCACCGGAAAATCCACCAGAAAAAGGAACAAGATTTACTAGGAAAAATTAAATGGAAGAATTATTAGAAATTGCCAAAAAAGTATCAGTTAAACTTACTGAAAGAGAAGAGACGGTATCAGTGATTGAGTCATCTTCAGGAGGCTTAATTTCAAGTTCTTTATTGGCACAACCTGGAGCGTCAGCCTATTACATAGGTGGACAAGTTGTCTATACAGCGAAATCAATTAGAGGAGTTACAGGGTTAAGGTTAAGAGATCTGAAAGAGAAAAATATAAGATCTAGTAGTGAGCCTTTTGCATTATTACTTGGAGAAAAAGGGGTAGAAATGTATTCAACAGATTGGTGTATTACTGAAACAGGAGCAGCAGGGCCATCTGGAAATGGATATGGTGATCCAGCAGGATATTCATGTTTTGCTATATCTGGAAAAAAAAATATTTCTTCACATATCAATACTAATTCAGATAATCGATTTGAAAATATGATTAATTTTTCATCTGCAGCTTTAGAACTTTTTTTATCTAATCTTAATTAATTACTTTGGCGCTCTTTTAGATAATATTCTTTGAAGTGTTCTTCTATGCATTTTTAAACGACGCGCAGTTTCAGAAACATTTTTGTTACATAATTCATAAACTCTTTGGATATGTTCCCATCTAACTCTATTAGCGCTCATAGGCTCATCAGGAGGGGGTGCTTTTGCATCCTTGCTAACCAAAAGAGAAGATATAATATCTTCAATATTTGCTGGTTTAGATAAATAATCAACAGCTCCAAGTTTAATTGCTGAAACCGCATTAGCAATATTGCCAAATCCAGTAAGAATTATAGATTTTGATTTTGGATTTAATCTATTTAACTCTGTAATGATTTCTAATCCATCACCATCATCTAGTCTGAGGTCGATAACTCCATAATCAAATTTCTCTTTTTTTAGTATATCTAGACCATCCTTGACAGATTGGGCTTCAAATACAATCAGCCCCCTTCTTGACATAGCTCTTGAAAGTTGATTCAACCATACCCGATCATCATCAACAATTAGTAATTTTTGATTTTCAAATTCATTATCCATAAATTATACCCATCCTTGTTTAGGAATTAAAATAGATACTACAGCTCCACTTTCTGGCTTATTTTTATTATATATTTCCATCTTAATACCCAATCTTTCAAATAAAGTTTTAGAAATAAAAAAGCCAAGACCTAGCCCTTCCTTAAGACTGGCATCTTTATGTCTGCTAGTAACATAAGGATCGCCAAGTCTGTGCATAATTTCAGTAGAAAAACCATTTCCGTCATCTTCTATTAGTAATTGAATATTATTTTCAATTTTAGTAATTTTCATAAATACATTTTCTCTCGCAAATTCACCTGCATTTTCGATAATATTTGATAAGCCTAGCAGTAGTTCCGAACGCCTTTCTATCATAAAACTTGCTAAATCCTGATCATTTGAATCAAAAATAATATTAGTTTTTATGCCTTTAACTTTTACTAATTCACTCAATTCTTCCAATAGAGCATGAAGTTCAATCTTATTAACAATATCATCGTCAATTGATGATTTTTCTCCAAGAGATCCAAGAATGTTTTTACATCTTTGGATCTCTTCGGTAAGAGTTTGTAAATCTTCTTTTCCTTGAGTACTTAATGACTCATTATCTAATAATTCACTCGCAATTAGATTTATAGAGCCTAGTGGTGTGCCTAGTTGGTGAGCTGCAGCTGCAGCTAATCCATCTAAAGAAGATAAATTTTGTTCATTAGATAATAATTCCTCTGTAACCTTAAGAGCCCTAGATACTTCTCTAGACTCATTAGCCAACCTTCCAACATAAAGAGATAAAAATAAAATAGTCACCAACAATGAAAACCAGATTCCAATTGTTATTATAGGAGGGTTTGCTAGATAAGAAAGATCACTTTGGATTAATGGATAATTATAAAGACCAATCAATGTTACAGATAAAAGTGTTAATATAATTAAGATAAAAGAGGATCTAATTGGAAGATTATCGATAGAAATCGCTATTGGAACTATGAAAAGCATAACAAATGGATTTGACAAGCCACCAGTAAAAAAGACCAAAAGAGCTAACTGAATTATATCACCACCTATGACAAAAGTAGTTGTTGTTTCACTCAATCTTTTATTCCAAGAATATAAAAGGAATAAAATTATATTAGATAAGGCTAAAGCGCCTATGGTCATATAAACTTCAAGATATGGTAATTTAAAAAGTAAAATGTTGCCAACTACTAAACAAGTTAATAGTTGTCCAATAACAGCCACAGACCTCAGAAGGATAAGGGTTTTTAGCCTGATACCAAGCCTTAGATTAGGATTATATTTGTTTTCTTCTGCCATAAAGAAATTTTATTTTAAAAGATTTCTTACTTCTTGAATAGCATCTTCAGGTTGAATAACTTTTATAGTCGTCATTCCTAATTCTCTTGCAGGTTTTAGATTAATGCCTAAATCATCTAAATATATACACTGATCTGGGCTTACCTTTAACGCATCGCATGACATCATATAAATTTCAGGATTAGGTTTTCTTATACCTACAATGGAGGATTCTATTACATGATCAAATAAAGACATTGCCTCTTTTGTTTCGTTATCATTATTTTCCTCTGAAGAAGATTTAACATTGTTAGTAATACAACCTAACTTGAAATCAGACTTAAGCTCTCTAAGAAAGCTCACCATATTTTTTCTAATACTTCCTTTTAAAAGTTTTATAATATCTCTTCCTTTGATATCGAACCCTTTTGCTTTAGCCTCTTTTAAAAATAAATCATTAAATACATCAATTGTAATACTATTACTTTCAAACTTAGCCCAAGCGTTCGTATCAGGGTTTTCAGAATTGATAGTTCTAATTATATCTTTTGGTAAACCATTTGCTTCTTCAAATTGGTTAAAAGCCTCAAAAGGACTTGAAGTTATAACGCCACCAAAATCCCATATAATTGCTTTATATTTCATACTGTAATATCCTTAATTTAATTTTAACATTTAATTTATTCTAATTAATGGAGCATTAAATGAAAAGTGAACCAATAAATTCTTCAAATTCAGATGTTTTATATTCTGAAATAGATAATATTGCCATACTAACTTTAAACCGGCCGGAAAAATTAAATGCTTATAATGCTAATATTTTTAATGGCCTTAAAGAAGGTATAAAGAAAATAGAAAATAATGAAAATATTAATGCAATAGTAATAACGGGGGCTGGAAGAGGTTTTTGCGCTGGAGCGGATATGGAGGGCTTAAAAAAAACCACTAAGGAGAACAATAAAATTACTCCTGAGGATGATATAAATGAAAGTCTGCCAAATGAAAATATAGGCCCAAAAATAGCAGAACATTTCCAAACAAGATTTGGCTTTTTGGCAACCTGTAGGAAACCAATAATAGCTGCAATTAACGGCCCATGTGCTGGAATTGGTCTAGTGATGACATTATTTTGTGATCTAAGATTTGCTGCAGAGGGATCAAAATTTACAACTGCTTTTTCTAGGAGAGGTCTAATTGCTGAACATGGTATTAGCTGGATACTTCCAAAACTAATTGGGCATGCCCATGCTATGGATATTTTATTTACAGGAAGAGTTTTCCTAGCGGAAGAAGCTTATAAAATTGGTCTAATTAATAATTGCTTTCCTAAAGATGATTTTATGCAATCAACTCTTGAATATGTTAAGGATCTAGCAAATATGTCATCACCGAGATCTATTGCTGTTATGAAATCTCAGATATATAAAGCTTTCTTCCAAAATTTAAATGACGCTGCTGCAATTGGTGATTTGGAGATGGAAAAAAGTTTCTTATCAGATGATTTCAAAGAGGGTGTTAATCATTTTATGGAAAAAAGAGCTCCAAAATTCACTGGTAAATAAATCGGAAAAATAAATGAAATATTTTCAAATCATTTTTTTGTTATTTTTTTCTTGCTCCTTATTGGCTGAGACAAGAATAGACTATTATGTGAATCTAGGTGGAATCAAAATTGCTGATGCAAACTTCACAATTAAAAGTGATAAAAATAATTGGTCACTTCTTACTGAAGTAGAAGCAGCAGGAATTGTAGATGTATTTGTTAAATTCATCTCAACAACCGAAAGTAAAGGAATTATTAATGATAATAAATTGGTTCCTGAATTATATAAATTTTCATACTTAACTGGGAGAGGAAGCTCAAGAAATGGCTCAATAACCTATAAGGATAATATTCCCATTAGATTAGCTGCAGATCCAAATTATGCTGATGACGAAAAACCATCATTAAAATTTCTAGAAAAATATGGTTCAGCTAGTAACGATCCATACAGTGCCCTCTTAGTCCACGGCTCATATACCGATCCATGTCAATTTATTGCACAGGGTTTTGATGGTCTTAGATCCTTTAAAACAATATTTGTAAGACCGGCTAAAGAAGAGAAAATTAAGATAGGTGGGCAGGAGGTTTTGACATCAAAATGTGTTGGTTATTTTGATCCTATAATCGGTTACAAAGAAAGTGACTTTCTTGATGAAATATCTAAACCTGGTTCTGTTAGATATTGGTTTAAATACTTTGAAACATTAAACCTATGGGCGCCCGTTAAAGTAATAATTGATACTCCTTTAGGTGGTTTTGTTCTAAAGGGAACGGCTTTGAAAAATTAAATAAAAATGGAAAAAATTCCTACGATCTCAATTAAAAATTCAAATGAAAGAAAAAATATCATTAGTAAAGATATCCTCAAGGCCTGCCAAGATGTTGGTTTCTTTACAATTATTGACCATGATCTTGATGTTAATTTAATTAAAAAGGTTCTTAATTTATCCGCTGAATTTTTTAACCTACCTGAAGAAATAAAAAATCAATACCATATAAAAGATGGAGCAGGACAAAGAGGTTATACACCCTTAGGAATAGAAACAGCAAAAAACTCAAAAATACCAGATCAAAAAGAATTTTGGCATCATGGGAGATCGAATTGGAATCAAAAATATAAAATAGACATGCCTAAAAATCTTGAAATTAAAGAAGTTGAAGAAATAAATAATGAATTGATAAATCTTTTTAATAATTTTGAAGAAGTTGGAAAAAAAATACTATCCTTCATTGCTATTGCACTAGATTTAAAAGAAAATTGGTTTGAAGATAAAATCAACCAGGGTAATTCGATTTTAAGAATGATACATTATCCAGAATTAAAAAATAATTCTGAGGGGTTAAGGGCTGAAGCTCATGAAGATATTAATCTAATAACCTTATTAATAGGAACAGAACAGAAAGGTTTGGAAGTTTATAACAAAGAAAAAAAGTGGATACCAATTAATGTTGGGTCAGATAAAATTGTTTGTAATGTAGGTGACATGCTTCAAAGACTTACAAATGATACTTTAAAATCAACTACCCATAGGGTTAGTAATCCTATAGGGCTAGGACAAAATCAGCCAAGATACTCAATGCCTTTTTTTCTTCATCTAAATCCTGACTGTATAATTAAGACTTTACCAAATTGTATTGATGAAAATTCTCCAAATAAATATCAGGATGCAATTTCGGCAAATGAATTTTTGAAAATTAGGCTGGAGGAAATTAATTTAAAATAATATTGAGCTTTATTATATAAGCGAAAGTATCTCTTCAAGCTTTCTTTTACTTTTACCAAACACCCTTACACTTTTTACCTGATCAAGATTTGTTAAGTCGTCCCCAACAATAATTACGGCTATCATTCCCATGCTTTTATGGGGTGTACACTGATAGAAATAAACTCCTGGCTTTTCAAAAGTGTATGTAAATTCCTGATTTATTCTACTTTTCTTTGGTAATTCTACAGCATCAGGTCCTATTATAAACTCAACATTGTGGCCTTTGTCTTTTGGTTTCCAGACAACAGAGTCGCCAACCGCCACTCTAAGAACATCCTCTGAATAGACCATGCTTTGTCCGTCAGATCTTACATTTAACATATCAATCGAAAATGTATTTGCAAGAATAGGTGAAGTAAAAAAGATTATAAAAATAAAAAATATTCTGAGCATTATATTATCCTATTAAATTATTATTCAGAGCACGGTGATATATATAGGTAATTAATTTGTATTAATAAATGCGACACTTTAACCAAAAAAAACGGCGATTAAGAACCGCCGTTTTATTTTAATATTTAACTTAATTTAAAAGTCTTTATTTATTGTAATGCCCCACATACTTGGTACAACAGGGTATCCTGCGTATGATCCTGGGGAGCCTGGAACATTAAATCCAGTGTAGATATATTCATCATCGTTAATGTTTCTACCCCAAATCATTAAACCAAATCCTGAAGGTTCATGTTTAAGTCCAAAGCTTGCATTTAATGTACCAACTTCTCTTAATGCATTAGGAACTTCAACAGGTACAGCATCTGTAGCCTGATGTTCATCTTCATAAACATACTCACCTCTAATATATCCTGTAGTGTTAGGATTTAAATCAAATGAATATGTTGCTGAGACTGTAATAGCTACCTCAGGAACACCTGATGGAGTTCTTCCAGTAAAATCTTTAACTCTAGCTGGACCACCATTAACTATTGGACAATCATCAGATGCAGGTGGAACAAATGTTCTATCACATGGTCCATTTTTGAAGTCTTCAAAACTAGCGTCAATATAGCTACCAGCAAAAGTAACTACTAAATTTTCAGAAAGGAAAAATAGTGAGTCAATTTCAAAACCTCGATGAAGCTCCTCGCCAATATTAACCAAATTAAACCCTGTCCCAATAAATAGATTTGACTGGTAACCTTCAACGGACATATTAAATATGGAAAGATTTAAATAACCGTTTGAAAAAGTCTTTTTAAGACCAATTTCAAAATTTTCAGCCTCTTCAGGATTAGCATAATAAATACTAGGATCCATTGGCAATCCTGCATAAACAGTAGCATTTGCTCCTAAGTTTGTTGAAATAGCTTTGAATCCTGTTGAATGACTTACATACATGGATAAACTATCATCAAAATCATGAATCAACTTTATAGAATGTGTCACATCATCTGATGTCCATTTACCATCTTCATTCTCATTTGGATAATTAAAGAAAGGTGGGAAAAACTGAAAACCAGTTAACGCTGCAGTAGCTGGATTTAAAATAAAAGGTATTGCAGCAAATTCATCATCGATTACAACATTTGAAACAACTTCTTTTGTATCTTCAGAATAACTTACTCCAAGAGAAATTGATGTTTGTGAGGTGATATCATAATCTAATTGAGCAAAAATACTAAATGCCTCATTATCCATATCAAAGAGTTCATTTTGCAAACCACCATCGGTCTTATACCAAGTACTTCTGGTGTTTGCTGCAATTCCTGGAATTGTTGCGCCTATTGCACCATCTAATAGAGGATTACCTGTTGTTCCACCTGCAAGTACAGTTCCAATTTGAACAGGACTAAGAGGAGGAAATGATACAGGAGCTCCTAATAAAGCGCTTTGCACAGGTGCAGGTAAAGCTGATATTTGAGCCAATGCAGATACAGCAACCTGACCCGCTATCCCATTAAGGCTTGTTCCTACAGGAGACAAGATTAAATCAACAAACGGTCCAATAAGCTCCTTATAAAAAACAGTTCTATCATGTTTAACAGTTTCATCTTGGTAAAAAGCACCAACCATCCACTGTAGAGGTCCATCATTATTTGAAGTCAACCTAAATTCCTGAGTAAATGTTTCAAACTCATCGTAAATACCATTGGTCAATAGCGGCATTGAACTAAAGTCTACATCACCATTAACAGCTTGGTCACTTTCTCTATATGCTGAAATTGATTTTAAATTAGCAAAGCCAAGATCATAGTCAACATGTAAAGATATCCCCTGATTCTCAATAGTTCCAGCAGGGTCAAAATTTAGATATGTTTGATAACCATATGTATTTGGTGGATTTATTATTGTAGTTTTACCAGGAGCTAAAAGAGCATCTGCAGCGACTGTTACCGCACCATTTAATAAAGCAGCAGTCGTGCAACAAACTTCTTCAGCCTCATCTTTATCAACAATAATTCTAACTGTTAAATTATCAGTTAATTCACTGAGAAGCTGAGCTCTTATAGCATATCGATCTCTATCATTAATCTCTGTTCCTAGTTCTAGATTTTTAGTATAGCCATCTCTTTTATGAGAAGTTGCTGATAATCTGAAAGAGGTATTTTCTGAAATTGGTCCAGTAACTGTTCCACCAATCTTACTGAGACTATATTCACCTGCAGTTATTTGAAACTTTCCACCAAAATCATTCTCAGGAAGTGCCGTAGTTATATTAATTACACCGGCTATAGCATTTTTACCGAACAAAGTTGATTGTGGCCCTTTTATAACCTCAACTCTCTCAACACTAATTAAGTCATTAATTGCTGATTGGTTTCTTGATATCATAACTCCATCAATTGAAATTGCGACTGATGGTTCTACACCAGGGTTATTTGCACCATTCCCAAATCCACGAATTTGAAAAGTATTTTGTGCAGCAAATTGTGTTTGATTTATTTGTAATGATGGAACTGAACTCTGTAAATCCAAGATGTCGCTAATTGCTAACCTTTCAATATCTTCCATCTGTATGACTGACACAGAAACTGGGGTTTCTTGTAATGTTGTATTTTTCTTTGTTGAAGTTACAACAATTTCTTCAATATCTAATGAATAAAAAAGTTATATTCCTTAAAAGCATCAAGCTTCCTCCTCAATGAGCAACAGATTTTTATGATTTATTTTTATTATTAGATAAGAAATCTATAATTTTTAGTAATAAAACCCTTATATATCCTAATCTATTATTTTCAAGAATTAAAATATAATAAAGTATTTATATTATAAATAAGTATAATTAATTAATTGAATAATAGGCCCCTTATTTTTATAATTACCCCAACAATAACGAATAAAATATCCAATAATAAAAATAATAAAGCGAAAATTTGGGGAGGATTAAATAATGTATAAATATACCATAAGGATAGCTATGCTAGTTATCTTAACGCCATTACTTTTTACTGGAAACATCAAATCACAAACCTTAACAAATCAAATTGAAGAGATAATTGTGACTGCTCAAAAAACTGAGCAAAATCTTCAAGATGTTCCTATTGCTGTTTCAGCTTTTGACAGTGATGCAATTGCTTTGAAACAACTTGATAACTTTATGGATGTTCAGTTAGCAATGCCAAATGTTCATTTTGCAAGATCAAACTTCACAGGTGCGAATTTTGCTATTAGAGGTGTTCAAAATCTCCAAACTGGAGCATCAGGTTCAGCTAAAGTTGCACTTCATGTTGATCAAATTCCTTTTGGCGGATTAAGAATTGTTGAAGGAGAATTTTTTGACATAGAAAGAATTGAAGTTCTTCGTGGTCCACAAGGTACATTATATGGTTCTACAGCTACTGGTGGTGTTGTTAATATTAACTTTAAACAACCAGTAATGGGAGAGATTGAAGGATCAGGTGAAATTTCACTTGGTAACTATAATCATGAAGTTATGAAAGTAGCACTTAATATCCCTATGGGAGATAATGTTGCATTAAGAGTTTCTGGAATGTCTCAAGCAAGAGATGGTTTCACAACTAATAACGTTACTGGTAACGATATTGATGGAAGAAATATGGATCAATTCCGTGCCATTTTAAAAGCTAATCTCTCTGAAGATACAAATATAACTCTTACTGCATTTAGGCTCGCTGAAAATAGTACAAGAGCACGTGCAGGAAGAACAATGTGTTATGCAACTGAAACACCTAACTGGGGTTGTCATCCAAATAAGATTGGATACGACGGATCTCCGCTTGGCGCTTCTGGATTAAATGGTATTACACTTGCATTATCAGGTTTATTAGGTTTTTCACCCCTTGATTACACGAAATCAAGTGCAGAAGTTGGTGAAAGAACTGTAAATATGTGGCGTGACCCAACTTATATAACTAAGGAAGAAGGATTTGCATTAAAATTAGAAACAAAAATAAATGATGATTATTTAGTTGCAGTTAGAGCTGCGAAATACACTAATTTTGTTATGTCTCAACAGGATTACTCAAATTCTGGTACAGATACTAAATTGAGTCCATTTAACCCAGCATTTCCTGGTGGAGTTACACCATTATCAGACTTTACTCCTGAAGCAGGAGGAATATTCAATGGCGGTTATTATGGTGATGTTGATTTCCCTGCAGCATATGATACTTCATATCTAGACTCAGAAGGATATTACGCTGAAATTCAGTTGGTATCAGATCTAGATGGACCATTTAATTTCCAAGCAGGTGTTAATTATGGTGAAGGAGAAGCTCACACTATTTATGATGTGTATTTTAATGGTGGTGATGTAGCAAGTTTATTCCCAGCCCTTCAAGGTCTTAGATTATGGCCTGGACATTTCAGAAATGAGAGTAAACCAGCTAAAACAGAAACTATCGGTATTTATATTGATGGAACTTATGAGGTAAGCGAAGATGTCAGTATATCAGTTGGAGTAAGACATAATGATGTTACAAAAACTGTTCGTGATAGATCATTACTATTAAATTCAATTATCCTTGCAGGGGGAACAGCTCCGAATGTTCCTGTTTTTGCGACAGTTCAAACAGCCGATCCAAATCTATTTGGCATCCTAACTGGCCAAACTGGTCCGGCTCAAAATACTTTAGCTGATTTTCCGGCTTTAGGTGAACAAAGAGCAAGGTATGGTCTACCTACAGAATTAACTGAAGAAGAGTTGACTGGAAGAGTTGTAGTAAATTGGACACCTGATCTTGAATTTACTGACAGCACTTTAGTTTATGGTTCTTATTCTAAGGGTTATGGACCAGGAATGTTTAACCCAATTGTTAATCCAGATCAATATCCTGGTGTTCCTACAGAATCAGATGGAGAAATGATAGATGCATTTGAAATTGGAACAAAAAATATATTACTTGATGGTACTTTGTTAGCAAACTTATCTGCTTTCCATTACGAATATGATGGAATGCAAACAACAAAAATTACCAATCGTACAGCTGTTAATGTCAATTTAGATGCTGAGATGACTGGTTTTGAAGTTGAATTACAATGGAAAGTTCAATCTATTCCTGGTTTAACTGTTGAGTTTAATGGTTCTGTACTTGATACTAAATATGCTAATGGAACAACTGATATTAATCCTACTAATAAGGGGAATAATGATCCTAGCCTATGGCAGCTTAGATGTATCGATAGTTGGGGAACTATGGCTTTCCCAAAAATGGGATTACTTGCTGGTATAGGTGGAGGCATTCTAAATCTTGATCCTGCAGCAGGCGCATTAGATATGATTGCAGCTCCTAAAACATTATCTGTTGATGGCTTTACATCAGCTGATCCTAGTGGAACTGTTAATCCGTTAATACAAATAGGTGGTATGGGAGCATTACCAACAATTGGTCATTGTGCTAATATTGATGGTAAACTTACTGCAGCAGGATTAATGGCTGAAGATGGAACACTTGGTATATCTAAACCAATCGATATCAGTGGTAATCCATTACCTTATTCACCTGAAGTGTCATATTCTGTTGCACTTCAATATGATACTCTTATCAACCCAGGCGTAGTTGCTACTGCAAGAATTGATTATTACTGGCAAGATAATATGTGGTCTCGTCCTTACAAAGGTCCTAGAGACGGTATTGATGAGTATGATAATATTAATGCAAGTATAACTTTTGCATCAGTTGAAAATGGCTGGTATGTAAGAATATGGGGTCAAAATCTTGCAGATGACTCCAATGTGATTGCACATTATCATACAGAAAATACATCAGGTATGTTTAGAAACGAATTCCTAATGGATCCACAAACTGCTGGTATCACACTAGGTCTTCAATTCTAAATTATTATAGATAGACAAGAGAAAACGGCGGTTTTTTAACTGCCGTTTTTTTTTGATTTTATATATTCAAAAATAAAAATGCTTTTCTAAACAAAAATCTGTTGTATTAAAATTTCTTCCATGTATTCTATATTTATTAAATAAATTATATTTATTAATAGTATAAATAGTTTAATAACCTAAATAATAAAAAAAATAATTGCGATAAAGCGCAAATGTGGGGGCATTAATGATTAAAAAGACATTTAAGTTAGCCATTTTGGCTACTATCTTACCTATATTCATTATAGGTATTTCAAACGCACAGGTTATAGAAAGAGAAGGAATTGAAGAAATTATAGTCACTGCTCAAAAAACAGAGCAAAATATTCAAGATGTTCCAATTGCTGTAACTGCATTTGATACTGGTAGTTTAGAATTACAACAAATAGAGACTTTTGGTGATATTCAATTCAATGCACCAAATATTACATTTACAAAAGGTAACTTCACTGGATCAAATTTTGTTATCCGTGGTGTTAACTCTTATACTGTTGCCGCTTCAGGTGATAGTGGTGTTGCATTCCATATAAATAATGTTCCTGTTCCAACAAGAATTTTTGAAACTGAATATTATGATCTTGAAAGAGTTGAGATACTTAGAGGTCCTCAAGGTACTTTATATGGAGCTAGTTCTACTGGTGGATCTGTAAATATGCTTTTTGCAAGTCCTTCTGATGAATTCGAAAGCTCTGTTGAATTAGAAGTTGGTGATTATGATCACAGAAAAATCAAAGCAATGATAAATGCGCCTATATCTGATGGATTGTCTATGCGAATTGCTGGTTTGATGCTTGAAAGAAATGGTTTCTCTGAAAATTTATTCCCTGGTAGGGAAGGTGAAGATCTTGATGGACGAGATATAACATCATGGAGATTTACTCTAAGAGGTGAACTTAGCGAAAACACTTCTGCAAGTCTGACTTATTGGAATTTTGAAGAAGATGATAATCGTTCTAGAATTGGTAGACAAATGTGTAAATCAACTGAGGTACCTTCATATGGTTGTCACCCAAGTGAGTTCGGTAGAGGAGGTCCTGCAGGATCATCAACCTTTGGTGGTGATGTATCGGCAATAGCAGGCTTGATGACTTGGTCTCCGCTTGATTATATGAATAAAATTCCAAGAAATCAGGCAGCACGTTCAACTTATCAAAATATGGATCCTGTTTATAAAGCATCTGAAGATGGGTATTTACTGAATGTAGAAACTGAAGCGATAGAGAATTTTACAATCAAAGCTAATGTTCTTTATCATAAAACTAGTGTTTTCTCTCAACAGGATTACAACAATAACGATGGCACAGCTAAATTTGCTACCTATAATCCAAACAATACAAATCCTTTAGTTGCATCAGGAAATCCAGCGTTTCCTCAAGGAATAGTTCCAGTTTCTCAATATACAGATTCAGCTTGCGGTATATTCTGTGGAGCAGTTCAAGGCTACTATGATTATGCATTTGCTTATGATACATCCTCAGGGGCAGCAGAAAGCAAGTACGCTGATCTTGTTGTTCAATCAAACTTCGATGGACCAATAAATTTTGTCGCGGGTATTAATGTTTCTGAATATGAGTCTAGTGGTGTTTATGATGTTTACTTCTCTGGTGCTGATGCAGCAGCTATTGCACCTATATTAGCTGGATTAAAGCTTTATCCTTCTCATTATAGAAATGAAACAAGCCCTTATGAATTGGAAAGAAAAGGCTTGTTTACTGAAATTTATTATCAAGCTAATGAGGACTTAAAAGTAACAATTGGTGCAAGGTGGAATGAATCTGAAAAATCTGTAGCCGATAGACAATTACTATTTAATTCAGCTATTCTTGCTGGCGGTACAGGCGTTGGTGATCCTGTTACTTTAGCAGTTCAAACAGCTGATCCTAATTTAATACCTGTTATAATTGGTGCTGCTTCTTCTGGTCTTTATGAGCCAATTCCTGGAAAAGGCGAACAAAGACGATTACAAGGTATTGCTACCTCATTTACTGAAGAAGAAGTTTCAGGAAAAGTTGGTATTGATTGGACTCCTGATCTAGCTGGTACAGACTCAACATTAGTTTATGCAACTTACTCACGAGGTTATAGACCTGGCGCCTTTAACCCACCTGTTGACCCAACATTATTCTCAGGTGTTGCACAGACAACTGATCCTGAGTTTCTTGATGCTTATGAAATTGGTATGAAAAATGTTCTTTTTGATAATACATTAATAGCTAACTTAACTGCTTTTTATTACGATTATCAGGGACTTCAAGTTTCAAAAATTATAGCTCGTACCTCAGTTAATGAGAATATCGATGCAGAAATGCAAGGTTTAGAAGTCGAGCTATTCTGGAGCCCGTCAAGCATACCTGGTTTAAGATTAGACGCTCAAGTATCATTACTTGAAACTGAAGTGGCAAATGGAACCTTTTCACTTAACCCTCTAGATAAAGTAAAAAGAAACCTTGGCGATACATCAGGATGGTTAGTTAAAGATTATACTAATGGTGCTACATGCGGATTTAAAAGAAACTCTGTTCTGGCAGGTGTGGCAGGTGGAGTTCTTAATCTTAATCCTGCTGCAGGTGCACTTGATATGATTGCTGCACCAAAAACACTATCAGTTGATAATATTAATTCTTCTGACCCAACAGGTCTGGTTAATCCGCTTGTTCAAATAGGGGGAGGAGCATTACCAACTTTAGGTAATTGTGCAGCTATGAATGCAAAACTAACTGCTGCAGGTCTTGGGGGTTTCTATGAGCCTGAATATGATATTAGTGGGAATGAGTTAGTACAAGCACCAGCAGTTACAATTCATGTTGGCGCAGAATACACTACTCAACTTTCAAATATCTCAATAACATCACGTATAGATTATTACTGGCAAGATGATTTTTATTCTCGCCTTTATAATGTTCCAAGAGATGTTGTGGAAGCATGGGATGTACTAAACGCTCAAATTATTTTTCAATCAACTGATGCACCTTGGTATGTGAGATTGTGGGGACAAAATTTAATGGATGATGACAATATTACAGGCCATTATTTTACAGCCGAAGCATCTGGTGGGTTTAGAAACGATTTTATGATTGATCCAAGGATGATTGGAATAACTTTCGGAGCAAAATTCTAATATATTAATAATATTTAAAGAAAAGGCGTGATTATTCACGCCTTTTTTATTTCTTTTGTGTAATTGATAGGAAAACAGTTTCTAAAGAAGCACCTGTAACATCAAAGTCAAAAGGCATCACCCCAGCTTCCTCAATTTTAGATAATATTTCTCTTGAATTAATAATTTTTGGATTAAAATTAACTGTTAATTCATTTTTATCATTAATACTAGCGCCAAGTTCTAACAAAATAGGATGATTAAGATCTGGTATTTCTTTCACTTTTACAGAAATAGTTTTAGAGTCTGCATCCTCTAACAAATCTTGTTTTGAAGCAGATTTGACTATTTTGCCTTTATCTAAAATAGCAATTTTATCGCATAATTCCTCTGCTTCTTCGAGATAATGAGTTGTTAAAATGATTGTTGTTCCATTCTCATTAAGTTTACGAACATACTCCCATAGCTGAACTCGTAATTCAATATCAACACCCGCAGTAGGTTCATCAAGTATCAATATTGGTGGTCTATGAACCATAGCCTTGGCAACTAATAATCTTCTTCGCATTCCTCCTGATAAAGTCCTAGAATATGCTTCAGCTTTATCCTCTAAATCCAGCATGCGAAGAATATAGTCAATATTTCTATCCTTTGGTCTAACACCATATAATCCGGCTTGTTGCTCAAGAGATTCCTTTGGAGTAAAAAATGGATCAATTGTAAGTTCTTGAGGAACAACTCCTAAAGAAGACCTAGAAGCCTTTGGATGTTGATCAATATTATTACCCCAAACAACAGCCTCACCTGAAGTCTTGATTGTCAATCCTGCCAAGATATTAATGAAAGTTGATTTTCCAGCCCCATTTGGGCCAAGCAAACCAAATATTGATCCTCTTGGTATAGATAAAGAAACATTATCAAGAGCATAAAAAAAACCCTTCCCATCTGGATTCTTAAACTTTTTTGATAGGTTATGTATGCTTATCGCATCATCTGGTAAATTATTTATCGACATATTAAATTAAATATAAAGTATAATCTCTTTTACCACATTAAAGTTAATGTCATAATAGTAATTAAAGAATACCAATGAAAAACCAAAAGCAACACATATGTCTCGTTGATGGATCGACTTATATATTTAGGGCGTATCATGCACTGCCGCCATTAACTAGAAAATCCGATGGGTTTCCTGTTGGGGCAATATCAGGTTTTTGCAATATGCTAGATAAGCTAGTAAGAGAAGAAAAAGAAGAAAAAGGCATAACTCATCTCCTCGTTGTATTTGATGCTTCAGGTAAAACATTTAGAAATGATATTTATCCAGAGTATAAAGCCAATCGTTCAGAAGCCCCAGAAGATCTGATACCCCAATTTCCAGTAATTAGAAAAGCAACCTCAGCCTTTAACATACCCTTCGTAGAGCTACTCGGTTATGAAGCAGATGATTTAATTGCAAGTTATGCAGAAGAAGCTCAGAAGCATAATATGAAAGTCACAATAGTTTCATCAGATAAAGATTTAATGCAGTTAGTTTCGGATAATGTCTCTATGTTAGACACAATGAAAGGAAGAGTATTTAAGAAAGAAGATGTATTTGATAAATTTGGAGTTTACCCAGAAAAAGTAATCGATGTTCAATCTTTAGCAGGCGACTCTGTTGATAATATTCCAGGGATACCAGGGATTGGAATTAAAACAGCAGCATTATTAATTAATGAATATGGAGACTTAGATGGATTATTTGAAAATTCAGAGAAAATAAAACAAAAAAAGAGAAGAGAAAATATAATTGAATTTGAAAATCAAGCTTATATAAGCAAAAAATTAGTAACTCTCAAAAATGATGTTCCCCTTCCTATTCCGATCAAGGAAACTACACTAAAAGAAGTAGATGCTGAAAAATTAATTAGTTTCTTAAAAGAGATGGAATTTAAAACATTAACTGAAAAAAAATCTAAACAACTAAATATAGACTCTGATAATATTAAAGCATCTGATCAAGTTGAAAAATTTGAAAAAAAAATAATCGACAGCCCCAAAGAAATAGAAGAAATTAATTCTGAATTTGACAGAGACAATTATCAAATAATTCAATCCTTAGATGAGTTAACACAATGGAAGAAGAAAGCTGAAAACATTGGATATGTAGCATTTGATACCGAAACAAATTCACTAAATGCAGTAGAGGCTGACATGGTGGGCTTTTCTTTATGCACATCTGAGAATGATGCTTGTTATGTCCCATTACTTCATAAAGAAAATGATAAACAAATCGATTTTGATCAAGCTATAGATATTTTGAAATCTATCCTAGAAGACAATGGAATTAAAAAGATCCTTCATAATATGAAATTCGATGCACTAGTAGTAGATAAATATAATATTAATATCAAAAATTATGATGATACTATGTTGATGTCTTACTCTATAGGATCAGGAGGAATAAGGCATAAGCTTGATACATTAATAAAATATTACTTTGACCACGATGCTATATCATTTAAAGATCTTATTGGTAGCGGTAAAGATAAAAAAACTTTTCAAGAACTTTCAATTAAAGAAGCGGGAAAATACGCGGCCGAAGATGCAGATATGACTTTAAGACTATGGAAAAGATTTAAATCTTTTATGGTTAAAGACAAACAGGTTAAAATATATGAAATTATTGAAAAACCTCTTGCTCAAGTCATAATGAATATGGAAAAGCACGGTATATCAATTGATGTAAATAAATTAAATGAATTATCTGTTAAATTTGAAGAAAAATTAAAAAACCTTGAAAAATCTTGCTACAAATTAATCGGTGAGGAGATTAATCTTGGTTCCCCAAAACAGGTAGGGGAAATATTATTTGATAAACTTGCATTACCAGGCGGTAAAAAAACATCGACTGGTTCATGGTCAACAAATGCTGAGGTATTAGAGAATTTAGCTAATGAAGGATATGATTTTCCAAAAATTTTACTTGAATGGAGAGCCTTATCAAAACTCAAGACAACCTATACTGACACATTACCTACTTATTTAAATATAAAAACAAATAGAATTCACTCTTCTTTTGCTATGGCCACAACTTCAACAGGAAGATTAGCTTCCTCTGATCCAAATCTTCAAAATATTCCTATCCGAAGTGATGATGGCAGAATGATAAGAAAAGCCTTTATTCCTGAAAAAGGGAATGTATTAATAAGCTCTGACTACAGTCAAATTGAACTTAGGTTAATTGCTCATATTGCTGACGAGAAAAATTTGATTAATGCCTTTCTTGATGAAATTGATATTCATTCATCTACGGCCTCTGAAGTTTTTAATATTCCATTAAATGATATGACACCTGATATTAGAAGAAATGCAAAAGCTATTAACTTTGGTATAATTTATGGTATTTCAGCCTTTGGGTTGGCAAAGCAACTCAATATTAGCCGTACTGAAGCATCTGAATTTATTAAAGCTTATTTTAAGAAATATCCCTCAATAAGAGGTTATATGGATGAAACAAAGAAGTTCGCAAATGAAAATGGTTTTGTAAAAACTCTCTTAGGAAGAAAATGCCTTGTTGAGGAAATTAACAGCAAGAATGCAGCCACAAGATCATTTATGGAAAGAGCTGCAATTAATGCGCCTATTCAAGGATCTGCTGCAGATATAATCAAGAGAGCAATGATTATTTTAGGTAATCATAAAAAATTGGCAAAATTAGAAACGAAAATGCTTTTACAGGTACATGATGAATTAATCTTCGAAACTAAAAAAGAAAATTGTGAAGAATCTATGAGAATTATTAAAAAGGAAATGGAAAGCGCTAACTTACCAATTCTTAATTTAAATGTACCATTAATAGCAGATACTAATTTTGGCAATAATTGGGATGAAGCACATTAATTATTCTGCAGCTTGAAGATTTGGCGCCGCGTCTATGATGTCTATATCAACATAAGGCTTAAAAACATCAAAATTATCAGAAAACATTTTTACTAATTTTTGAGCCTGCAAATCATAGCCTTCCTTATCTTCCCATGTATCTCTTGGGTTAAGGATTTTAGTATCAACTCCATCGACATATGAAGGAACTTCAAAACCAAAGTTTTCATCAATTCTCATTTCTGCTGACAGTAAGGAACCGTTCAATGCAGAAGTTAGTAACTTTCTTGTCGCGTCAATTGGCATTCTTTCACCTTTTCCATATGGCCCTCCGGTCCAACCTGTATTAACAAGCCAGCATTTTACACTATGTTCGGCAATAAGTTTTTGTAAAAGTTTTCCATATTCTGATGGGTGTCTAGGCATAAATGGTGCACCAAAACACGCAGAAAAAGTAGCTTCTGGTTCTGTTACCCCTTTTTCAGTTCCAGCAACCTTAGCTGTATAACCAGAAAGAAAATGATACATCGTTTGTGATGAAGATAATTTAGCTATTGGTGGAAGGACCCCAAATGCGTCACATGTTAACAATATGATATTTTTAGGCATGCCAGTTCTTCCTGTTTCACTAGCATTAGGTATAAAAGATAAAGGATAGGCTCCCCTTGTATTTTCAGCAAGAGAACTATCGTCTAGATCTATTTCTCCAGAGTCTTTGTCGATAACAACATTTTCTAAGATAGTCCCTCTTAATTTTGTTGTTTGATAAATCTCTGGTTCAGCCTTTTCAGATAATCTAATCATTTTTGCATAACAACCACCCTCAAAGTTGAAAACGCCATTACTAGACCAACCATGCTCATCATCGCCAATTAATGTTCTATCTGGATCAGCAGATAGAGTAGTTTTACCGGTTCCCGATAAACCGAAGAAAATTGCAGGGTCATTTTCTGCCCCTACATTGACTGAGCAATGCATAGGCATAACATTCTTTGGAGGCAAAAGATAATTCAACATGGAAAAAACAGATTTCTTGATTTCACCTGCATAAGAAGTTCCGACAATAATAACTAATTTCTTTTCAAAATTGACAGCAATTAGAGTTTCCGAAGAACAACCGTGCCTAGATGTATCCGCTTTAAAGCTTGGAATATCAATTATTACAAACTCTGGGTTGAAGCTAGATTTCTCATCTTCTTTAACTTCAATTAGTAAATTTTGTATAAACAAAGAATGCCATGCATATTCTGTATATACTCTTGTGCTTAATCGATAATCAAGATCAGCTCCACCATACAAATCCTGAACATATAATTCTTTTTCTTCACAAAAATCTAAAACATCTTTGTAGAGATTATCAAAATTTTCTTCGGTAATTGATTTGTTATTATCCCACCATATTGCTTTTTCATTTATTGAATTTTTCACAATAAATTTATCATTTGCTGAACGCCCAGTATGTATACCAGTTTCAACAACCAGGACTTCATCTTTTGATAATAAGCCTTGTCCATTTGAAATTGTTATATCGTAAATACTATCTCTTGAAAGATTCCAATTTATTTTTTTAAGGTTTTTAAAGCCATGACTTTCTGGTCCAACTTTAGAAAAATTTTCACCAATATTTTCCAATTTAATGCTCTCTGAAATTAATAAATATTTATAACAGAAACTTATAAACTTATAAATAAGGTATTATATACTTTTTTAAAAAAATAAATTAGTTTGTTTGATTAATGGTAAAAATTTGTTTGATAGATGATGATCAAAATATTTTAGCATCACTCAGTCTTGCTCTAAAGTCAGAAAAGTTTGATGTTAAAACATATTCTGATGGCATTTCTGGACTTGAAGCCCTTGAAAAAGATAATTTTGACATAGCTATTTTGGATATAAAGATGCCAAGATTAGATGGTCTTGAAGTTTTACAAAAACTTAGAAATTCTTCTGACATTCCAGTTATTTTCCTGACATCAAAGGATGATGAAATTGATCAATTGTTAGGGCTAAAAATGGGCGCAGATGACTATATTACTAAACCCTTTTCACAGAAGTTATTAATCGAGAGAGTAAAAGTGATATTAAAAAGAACAGCTATCTCAAATAATAAAAACATAGGTAAAAATGACTCTATAATTGAGCGTGGTAATTTATTATTGAATATGGATCGGCATGAATGCCATTGGAAAAATGAGAGAATAAAGCTAACTGTTACAGAATTTTTACTCTTAGAGAGTTTAGTAAATAGACCTGGTTATGTAAAAAATAGAGATCAATTAATGTCAGCTGCTTATAGCGATGATCTATATGTTGACGATAGAACCATTGATAGTCATATCAAAAGAATCAGAAGAAAGTTTAAGGCCATTGATAATGACTTTAATTCAATTGAAACCTTATATGGAGTTGGATACAGATTTAACCAATAATAAATATGTTTAATTTATTAAAACCAAGATCTTTAGGCGCTAGAATTATAGCTATTAACTTTATTGGTTTGGTTCTTTTAGCATTAGGTTTTATTTATGTAGATAAATCAGAGGATAATCTTGTAAAAGCAAGAATTGAAGCTCTTCTAGTTCAAGCTAATTTATTTGCATTTTCATTTGATTTAGACCAAGAGATTAGAGAAAACTTTAGAGAAAATTTAAATAAATTTATTCTTAAAAGACAAGATAATGATAAATTTATAACTACTCGCACAAGAATATTTGATAAAAATCTTGAAATTATTTTTGATACAAATGATTTCGATGATCGTGAAGTACTCATATCTAATGATAACAAAGCATATTTCGATAAAGTATTTGAAGTTCTAGAAAACTATTTTGGTAGAAATGCACAAATTTTACCTAAATCAGGTTTTTCTTCTTCTGATATTAATGATGCTTTAAATGGTAAAACAGTAGCTAAGGAATATAAATTAGATAATGGTGGAATAATTGTTCATGTAACAGTTCCAGTTTTAAGTAATAATGAAATTGTAAATGCTCTACTACTAACTACTGAAGAAGGAGATATTGGTTTAATTCTGCAGGAAGGACGGCAAGGTTTTGTTAGAGTCTTCATAATTACAATATTTGTTACGCTTTTTTTGTCAGTTGCATTGTCAACAACCATTGCTAGACCATTAACTAGATTATCAATTGCTGCAGAAAGCGTTACTGATGCTGGTATAGGTGATACACCGATCATGGATAATCGTCGTGATGAAATTGGAACTTTATCAAGATCTATTAGAAGGATGACAGTAGCATTGCAAGATCGAGTAAGTGCCGTTGAAGCTTTTGCCGCTGATGTTGCGCATGAAGTTAAAAATCCATTAACTTCTTTACAAAGTGCTATTGAAACACTTAACACATCGCAAAATGAAGAAGAAAAAAAAGAACTAATCTTGATAGCATTTAAGGATTTAAAAAGACTTGATAGGTTAATATCAGATATATCATCTAGCTCAAGATTAGAGGTTGAGCTGGCTAAGGGCGAATTTACAAAAATTGATTTATCCGATGTCTTAAGCTCTGTAATTGAAGTAACAGAGTCAACAATTATTAAGAAATATGGTGTTGATATAAAATATAATATTAAAGATGAAAATATCATCATAAATGGAATCGGAGATAAAATTGCACAAGTTTTTCATAATCTGATTGATAATGCTTTATCATTTTCTGAAAAAGGCGATTACATAGATATTAATATTTGGAGAGGTAAGAATGGCGCAATTGTCGAAATTAAAGATAACGGCCCTGGAATACCGAAGGAGAGCTTATTGAAGGTGTTTGATAGATTTTATACCTATAGACCAAATGATAAAAGTTTTGGCAATAACTCTGGTTTAGGTTTGTCCATTTGTAAACAAATAGTCAAGACACATGGCGGTTCAATTATAGCTGGAAATAAAGAAAATGGCGGAGCTATATTTACAGTTACTTTTCCTTTAGTTAATAAATAAAATAGAGGTAAATAATTTGATTGGTTTAATAATAATTACTCATGGAAACTTAGCAATTGAGCTCAAAAGTTCTCTTGAGAATATAATTGGGCCACAAAAAGATCTTGAGACTGTCTGTATTGGTTATGATGATGATGTTGATAAGCGCAAGGAAGAAGTTAAAGAATTAATTTCCAAGGTAGATAGCGGGAATGGTGTAATACTTTTAACAGAAATGTTTGGAAATACACCTTCAAATCTACTTATTTCATTAATTGATGAAAATAAAATAGAAATGATAGGTGGCATTAATTTACCTTTGCTGGTAAAACTTGGATCCTTGAGAGAGAATTCTAGTATTGAGGAAGTTATACATGCATCTGTTGAAGCAGGTCACAAATACATAGGTATAGCAAGTGAAATTTTATCAAAAGAGGATAGCTAAAATATCCTTTATCTAGTTTAGGAGAATAAAATTGGAATTTAAAGATTACAAAGTTGCTGATATTGGTCTCGCTGAATGGGGACGAAAAGAAATAGAAATCGCAGAGACCGAAATGCCTGGCTTAATAACTTTAAGAAAAGAATTAAGTAAATCTAAACCTCTAAAAGGAGCAAATATTGTAGGCTGTCTTCATATGACAATACAAACTGCAGTATTAATTGAAACTTTAATTGATTTAGGAGCAACAGTTAGGTGGTCTTCGTGTAATATTTTTTCTACCCAAGATCATGCTGCCGCTGCAATAGCAAGTAAAAATATACCTGTCTTCGCGTGGAAAGGTGAAACAGAAGAAGAATATGATTGGTGCATTAAACAAACTATTGAAGGTTCTTCAGACTGGAAACCAAATATGATTTTAGATGATGGCGGTGATTTAACTAAGATCATTCATGAAGAATACCCAGATTTGTTAAGTGAAATACGAGGATTATCCGAGGAAACTACAACTGGTGTTTTAAGGCTTTATGAAATGGAAAAAGCAAAGACCCTTGCTGTACCTGCTATTAATGTTAACGACTCAGTCACAAAGTCAAAATTTGATAATTTTTATGGATGCAGAGAAAGTCTTGTTGACGGTTTAAAAAGAGCGACAGATGTTATGCTTGCAGGAAAAGTTGCAGTTGTTTGTGGATTTGGTGATGTTGGAAAAGGATCTGCAGAGTCTCTCCGATCACAAGGAGCTAGGGTAATTGTTACAGAAATTGATCCTATCTGCGCTTTACAAGCTTCTATGGAAGGATATGAGGTTTCAACTGTTGATGATGTTGCTAAGACAGCAGATATTTTTATAACAGCAACAGGAAATAAAGATGTTATAACTCTTGAACATATGAGAGAAATGAAAGATAGAGCTATTGTGGCTAATATTGGACATTTTGATAGCGAAATCCAAGTTGCAGAATTAAAAAACTTTAAATGGGATAATATAAAGCCTCAAGTTGATGAGATAGAGTTTCCTGATGGCAAAAAAATTATTTTATTGGCTGAAGGTAGATTGGTTAACCTAGGATGTGCGACTGGACACCCTAGTTTTGTAATGAGCGCATCATTTTCAAACCAAGTTTTAGCCCAAATTGAAATTTGGAATAATTATGAAAATTATGAAAATAAAGTATATGTCCTACCTAAACATTTAGATGAAAAAGTAGCATATATCCACCTTGAAAAATTAGGAGTCAAGTTAACCGAGTTGAGTAATAGCCAAGCTGATTATCTAAATTTGAATAAAGAAGGTCCTTTCAAACCAGATCATTATAGATATTAAGATTACTCCTAATGTTGGGATGGAGGCATCTTTACCTTCATACCATCAAATTCATCAGTAACTGATATTTGGCAACCTAGTCTAGAACTATCCTCTTTATATTCATGGAAATCAATCATGCTCTCTTCTTCATCAGACATAGACTCAATTTTATCTTTCCACTCATCACCAATAAAAACCATGCATGTTGCACATGCACAACCTCCGCCACAATCAGCATCAATACCGGGTATTGAGTTCGAAACAGCGCCTTCCATAATTGATGTACCTACCTCCACATCAACAGAATGCTCTGTACCATCATGCTCAACATAAATAATCTTTACCATAGTTATCTCCGTAATCCCCTAATTCACTAAAACTATATATACTTATAAATATAATTAGTTAGCAACTTCCTTAATTGGAACAGATTCGTCAGAAAGTCGATCTTTTTTTATAATAATTTTTTCAGAAATAAGTTTTCTTGACATCATATGTTCTGCTGGTCGATTTACACAATCGGACGCAATAATTCTATTGTTTTTAATGTAAAAGACCGCAAAAGATTCTTTTATTGAGTCTCCACGTACAACAATATCGTCATAATTATCTAACAATCCAACAATTTGTAATTTTGTTTCATATTGATCAGACCAAAACCAAGGAACCTGATCATATGAGGTCATCTCACCTATAATAGAAGAAGCAACTGTTTTTCCTTGTTCTATAGCATTGTGTACAGACTCAAGTCTTATATTTTTATTATAAAATATATTTGGGTGCATAGTGCAATCACCCGCAGAAAATACTGAGTCATTCGAAGTTCTACAGAATTCATCAACTATAATTCCATTATTAACTTCTATTCCAGCATCATCCGCAATTGTATCGCAAGGCAAAACACCTATTCCAACAATAACAAAATCAGAAATTACACTCCCATTTGAAGTAATTACCTCAATACCCTTTTCATTTCCTGATATCCCTTCAACCGATGTATTTGTTTGTATTTCAACACCAGCATGTGAATGAATTTTAGAATAAAAACTAGATATAACTTCGCTTGTAACACGCTCTAAGATTCTAGATGCCATTTCGATAACCGTAACATGTAAACCCAAATTATTTATAACTGCTGCAACCTCTAGTCCAATATAACCACCACCAATTATTGTAACTTTTTTGGATTGTTTTATTTTATCTCTTATCCTTAAGACATCATCAATTGACCGGAGGTAGAAAACTTTGTCTGATATTTTCTTATCAACATCAATTGTTCTTGGCTTTGTTCCCGTTGCTATAACAAGATTATCATAATGTTCAATTTCATTGTTTTCTAAAAAAATTTCTTTGTTTTTTGTATCAATTCCTTGAACATAAGAATTCAAACATATTGACACATCATTTTCATCATAAAACTTTCCTGGTTTAAAAAATAATCTTTCTTTATCTAATTCTCCTAAAAGAAATTTCTTTGATAAGGGCGGTCTTTGATAAGGTAAGTAATTCTCTGAACAATGTATTTTAATTTTTCCCTGATATCCTTTACTTTTCAGGGCTGTTACAGTTTGGCAAGCTGCCTGACCGCCTCCAATAATTAATGTTTTTTCTTTACTCATTAAATTCTCATATAACAGGATTGTTTTGATTAAAACCTACTGCAGTATATATTAGGAAAAAGCTTTTAAAAAACTAAATTTAGAAAATGAAAGAGTTAATTTTTAAATCAGAAAAAGTTGATGATACCAAGAAACTAGCAAATTTAATTGCATCTCTAATAACAAAAGGTGATCTTATATTGCTTAAGGGAGAACTTGGTATAGGAAAAACAACTTTCGTAAGAGCAATAATAAATTCAGAATATTTTGCTAATGATGATGAACATATAGTACCGTCACCAACATTTAGCCTTATACAAACTTATGAATTTAATAAACATATAATAGGGCACGCTGACTTATACAGAGTAGATAATCAAGAAGAAATAATAGCCTTAGACTTACAAAGTATAGTAGACCAAGGCACGCTATTGGTAGAATGGCCAGAAATAATTGAGTCATCAATTTTTGCTAATACACTTAAAATTAATTTTGAATTACAAAATCATAAACTTAATATAGTCATTAGTGATGAGGGTGGCTGGAATGATCGAATCAGATCAATATCTTTTGAATGATGATTGAAGAAACTGAAGGTGTTTTTGATTTTGAAACTAATGGAACCGATAAAGGGTTTAGACTCCCTCATCAATTAGCTGTCATAGACCTTAATAATTTGGATAATTTATCTGTAATTAATAATCGATTACCTAGCTATGATTTACCTAGTCCTGGCGCTCTTAAGGCAACCTCAACATCATGGAAAAAACTCATGGAAGGACCCAGTCTTTATGAAACCATTCCTAAGATTTTAGAAAGCTTAGATTATGATATTCTGTGGGCATATAATGCGCAATATGACTCAAATGTTCTAACTGAAGCCCTCTATACATCAGGTTTTTTTCCATATCCTCACAAAATGGGAGATAAGGTAATTTGTGATGCACTTCCATTTATATCTCTTGCCGGAAAATTATTCCCAGAAACAATAAAAACACCTGAAGAAATTGACGGTAAAAGAGATCAATCTCTATCAAATGTTTTTATGAATAATTTTAAAAAAGATGAAAGTATAATCTGGCACCAAGCAGATGGAGATGTCAAAGCAACAGCAAAATTATTAAATAAAATAAAAATCGAACAACCAGATTTTTGGGCAACAAGAACTAAAATGTTCTCAAAGTTCACGAGGTACAAAATTTTTTCAGATAAAACTAAATTTTCTACTTATTATTTTCCAAAACAAAAAATTACTGAATATTTGCCAATATTAGACATTGATAACGATAATTTTTATTCTATTAATTTGGAAGAGTATTTTGAGAACGGATGCCTTACTGAAAAAAATATATCAACATTGAAGCAAGGGAAAAAACCAAAATGGCTTAGAGAAACTTACCTCAAAACCCCTGGCATAATATTTTGTCCAGAATGGTATAATTTGAATGAAAAATATAAAAATCCTTCTGATGATGAGATAGAAATACTAACAGAACTTATCAAAGATAATTTACCACTAAAAAAAGAATGGCCAAAAAGCGAAAATGATCATCTAGAAACACAAATATTTGGCTTTCCAGTAAGTGATGATAAATTGGCTTGGGAAGAATTCCATAATGCAAATTCATGGGATAAAAAAATCCAAATTCGATTTACTGATATAAGGTCCAAAAGAATAGCTCAAAGAATCATATTTGATAACTCACCTGAAACAATTGATGCAGAACCCTATAAAGTGTTATTAGAATTTATTAAATCAAGGTGGTTATCTAATGATTTTAAAGCTCCATGGATTACAATTCCAAGAGCACTTAGAGAAATAGAACAGTTTGAACAACTTGGAGAAAAACAAATTTTTGAAGGGTATAAAGACTATTTAATGGAGATGAAAGAAAATTTATAAAATTACTTGAATGATTTATATGATTTTTTTAGCTTAAGGTAATTGATTCTAGGAGATACTATGGCACTTATAAATATTACTGATGAAGAATTTGAAGAATCTATTCTAAAAAATTCTGGTGTTTGTTTAGTTGATTTTTGGGCTGAGTGGTGTGGTCCTTGCAAGCAAATTTCTCCAATTTTAGAGGAAATAGCTTCTAATGAAGATAACAAAGTAACTATCGCAAAAATAAATATTGATGAAAATCCTAGAGTTGCAACCGACTATGGAATTAGAAGCATACCAACTATGCTTTTATTTAATAATGGAGAGCTTAAAGATACGAAGGTTGGAGCTTTACCAAAGCAAGAGCTGAATGATTGGATTAAAAATAATAGTTAAAAGATACTAATAGCTTTACCTACTAATTGCATCGAACCACAGATTAATATTCTTGAAGGACTATCTTCCTTATAAATTAACGATTTGTCTAGATTCTTAATATTTCTTATTTTTATATTCATGTTGGATATTTTTTCTGTGATTTCATTATAAGAATAATTAGCTTTATTACCTTCGACATAAGAAATCTCACTACATACATCCACAAAAGGAGCAATAAAATCGTTGATTTTTTTTCCTTTCTTTAGGCTAAAAATTAGTTTTGTTTTTCTCTTTTCTTTAAAATTCATTTTACTTATTTCAGTTGCAACAGCATTCGATCCCGAGGGGTTATGACAACTATCAACCCATAATTCTACTAAATTATTCTTACACTTGATCTTCTCGAGCCTTCCTCTCCAATGTGTATTTGATATGCCTTTCTCAATAATATCTTTTGATAGGTTAATTTTATTCAATTTGTTCAAAAACCTTAGTGATGCGATAGAGGTTGCCGCATTCATTTTTTGATGTTCACCATACATAAATTGATTGTTAATTCTTATAGACTCCTCATTATCCTCATAATAGTAAAATTCCTTTTTTTTAGTCATTGTCCAGTCCATGTCAAATACAAATCTATTATCTTGATTAGAAAGAAAGTTTTTCAATATAAACTCTTTCACACGATCTGACTGTTTGCCAATGACTGTAGGTATTTTATTGCTAGTGATGCCGAGCTTTTCTTTTGTTATTTGAAAAATGTCATCCCCAAGGTAGTTTTCATGATCATATGATATAGGTGTAATAACTGCTAAATCTTTCATTGGTAAGGTATTTGTCGCATCATATTTTCCGCCCATACCAACTTCAAAAAGATTCCAATCTGCCTTGTTTTGATTAAATAAAAATAAAGCACATGCGGTCATAAATTCAAAAAATACAATTTCTTCTTGATTTAATTTAGCAAGCAAGGAGTCAAAAGTTCTTACAAAAACTTCGTCATCTACAAATTTATTATCAATCAATATTCTTTCAGTTATTTTAATTAAATGCGGTGAAGTAAAAGCATTAACTTTTTGCTTGTCCATCAGTAAACATGATTTGATGTATGATAATACTGAACCCTTTCCATTAGTCCCTGCAATATGAATTACATTTTTAATGCTATTTTGAGGATTATCAATTCTATCAAGTAAACCATAAATACGCTCTAAAGACCGAGGTAAATTCTCTGAAAATTTTTCGACAAATAATTCAATATCATTTTTCAGCATATTATAAACTAGCAGATTTTTGATTTTCACTATTCGTTAATATGTCTAAAATGCTTGTAATATTATTTTTTAAGTCTTTTCTATGAGATACCATATCTATCATACCATGATCCAAAAGATATTCTGATTTTTGAAAACCATCAGGTAGATTCTCTTTAATAGTATTTTCAATAACCCTAGGCCCAGCAAATCCGATTAAAGCATTTGGCTCAGCGATATGAATATCACCTAACATTGCATAAGAAGCTGTTACACCTCCAGTAGTCGGGTTAGTCAATAAAACTATATAAGGAATTTTCTTCTCTCTTAAAGTTTGTATCATAATTGTAGTTCTTGGCATTTGCATTAATGATAGAATTCCCTCTTGCATTCTTGCACCGCCTGAAGAAGCACATAATATAAATGGATAATTGTTCTCCAGTGAGTGCTTTATTGCCGTAATTATAGCCTCACCAGCTGCCATCCCAAGTGATCCCCCCATAAACTGAAAATCATGAACAGCTAATGTCACATTAATTTTATTGATAGTCCCATGACCTATTACAACTGAGTCCGATAATTTTGTTTTCCTCTTAGACTCCTTCAAACGATCAACATATTTTTTTTCGTCTTTAAATCTTAAAGGATCAATTGGTACATTTGGATCTTCTATATATTTTATCGATCCCTGATCTAATAATTGTTTAAATCTCTCCTTAGCAGAAATTCTCATATGGTGATCACATTCATTGCATACATATAAATTATCTTCAGCATCTTTATGAAAAATCATTGCCTCACAATTATCGCATTTCAACCATAATTCTTTAGTTGAGGATTTTTTCGAGAAAATTTTTTTAAGCCCAGGAGGTACTATTTTTTTAAACCAATTCATAGCACTAAATCACTGCCTTGAGACTTTTAATATATTCAGAAATTTCTAATAAAACATCATCCTCATTATTATTTTTATAATTGATTATTATCTTTTCTATTAAGGATGAGCCTACAACGATTGCGTCAGAAAACTCAGATATTTTTTTAGCTTGATCTGGTCTTTTTATTCCAAATCCAACGCCAATCGGAATATCAGTTTCCTTTCTTAAATTAATAACCTGTTTCTTTAAAAGCTCGAGATCAGGTTCTTTTGTCCCAGTTATTCCCATTACTGAAACATAATAAAGAAACCCAGAACTTTTATTTAAAACAGTATTTAATCTTTTCTTGTCAGTAGTAGGGGTTGCAAGCCTTATAAAATCAAGATCAATTTCCGTAGTAAGATCGCACAACTCAGAATCATGCTCCGGAGGTAGGTCAACAACAATTAGACCATCAACACCATCATTAAGACATCTGCTTATAAAATTTTCATTTCCATATTGATAAATAGGATTGTAATAACCCATTAAAATAATAGGTGTCTTTGTATTATTTTTTCTAAACTTGTTAATCAGTTCAAAGGTTAATTCCATAGTATGACCATTATCCAATGATAATTTAGAAGAATTTTGAATAATAGGACCTTCAGCCATTGGATCTGAAAATGGCATACCAATTTCAATTAGATCACTTCCAGATTTTGATAGTTCATTAATTATTTTCAGACATAGATCTTGATTAGGAAATCCAGCTGTAAGATAAGTAATTAAACCAGTTTGAGACTCTAACTTAAGTTCATTAAATGTTTTAGATATTCTTGTAACCATTAAACTTCTACACCAAGATAATTTGCGACAGTTTCGATATCTTTATCACCTCTTCCGCATAAATTAACGATTATTATCTGATCTTTTTTCATCTTCTTAGCAAGTTTGAAAACAAATGCTAATGCATGTGAAGGTTCCAAAGCTGGAATAATACCTTCATGTTTAGAACATATTTCAAAAGCATCAAGCGCCTCGTCATCTGTTGATGATACATAGTTTACTCTTCCTTGATCATTTAACCAGGAATGCTCTGGGCCTATACCTGGATAATCAAGACCTGCAGATATAGAATGCCCCTCTTTGATCTGACCTTCAGCATCTTGCAATAAATAGGTTCTATTTCCATGAAGTACACCAGGCGAGCCTTTCGATAGAGATGCTGCATGCTCATCACCATTCAATCCTAAACCTGCTGCCTCAACACCATACATATCGACATCATCATCCAAAAAAGGATAAAATAAACCTAGGGCATTTGATCCCCCTCCAATACAAGCAACCAAGGCGTCTGGTAATATATTTTCCTTATCAAGGATTTGTCTCTTTGCTTCTTCTCCAATAATTGATTGAAAATCTCTTACCATCGTAGGATATGGGTGAGGACCAGCTGCTGTACCTATCAAATAATATGTATTTTCTACATTTGCCACCCAATCACGCAATGCCTCATTCATTGCATCTTTCAAAGTACCATTTCCCGACTCAACTGGAATAATTTGACCACCAAGTAGCTTAATTTTGAAAACATTTGATTTTTGTCGTTCAATATCTTTTTTTCCCATATAAATTACACATTCATAACCAAATCTGGCACAAACGGTCGCTACTGCTACTCCGTGTTGACCGGCCCCAGTTTCAGCTATGATTCTATTTTTTTTCATTCTTCTTGCTAATAATATTTGTCCAACACAATTATTTATTTTGTGACTTCCGGTGTGATTAAGCTCATCCCTTTTAAAATATATTTTTGCGCCCTCGAGATAATTTGTTAATCTTTCGGCAAAATAAAGAGGGCTCTCTCTTCCAATATAATCTTTCGAAAATTGTTTTATTTCATCACTAAATCTAGGATCATTTATCGCATCTGAATAAGCTCTCTCTAGCTCAATGATCAATGGCATGAGTGTTTCAGCAACATATCTGCCACCAAATAAACCAAAATTACCATCTGAGTCTGGTCCTAATTTATATGAATTCTTTTTTATCGTCATAATAATGCTTTAAATTCTGTATATATTTCCTTTATCATATTGCTATCTTTTATACCTAGCTCTTTCTCAACTCCAGAAGAAATATCAATACAAAAAGCATTTGTATCATTTATTGCAGATTTAATATTATTAATATTAATTCCTCCGGCAAGAAAGAATTCCTTTCCTTTCCAACTATCAAGAATTTTCCAATCAAAAACTTTATTTAATCCACCCTTTTGGCTTATATTTTTGATATCTGGTTTTGCATCAAATAAAAAGTAATCAACTACATCTTCATAATGAACTGCTGTATCAAGATCTATAACTGAGTTAATCCCAAAAGCTTTTATAATGGGTAAATCAAATAATTTTTTTATATCAGAACATCTCTTTGAACTTTCATTGCCATGTAATTGAATGTATGTGGCATCAACAGACCTTATACTTTCAGCTAAATGTTGATCAGATGGATCTACAAAAACTGCGACTCTTTCAATTTTTTTGCAATAGCTGGCTAAATTATTATTTTTTGCTTCGCTAGGAGTTAATTTTCTAGGACTTACATCAGCAAAATTAAAACCGATAAAATCAATGCCTAAATCATCACATTTTGAAATATCTTTAGGGTCTTTGACGCCACATATCTTAATTTTATTTATCATCTAATAGAATTAACTATTTCTTTAGCAGTTTTCCTAGGGTCTTTTGACTCAGTAATTGGACGTCCAATTACTAAATGATCTGCACCGAGAGAAATTGCCTCTTTTGGCGTCATTATCCTTTTTTGATCATTTTTATCAGAACCTTCTGGACGAATTCCAGGTACAATGATCTTAAAATTTTTTCCACAAGCTTCTCTTACCAATTTTATTTCCTCTGATGAACATACAACACCAGATAAGCCAGATTCTTTTGTTAATTTTGCCAGACTAGATACAAGGTCTTTAGTTGAAATATCTATTTTCATCATTTGAAGATCATCATTATCAAGGCTTGTTAAAATTGTAACTGCAACTAGTTGTGTATAAGGAGAATTATTTGATAACGACTCTAAAGCATATTGCATCATTTTTTTTCCTCCTAAAGCATGAACATTTAATATATCAGGTTTCAACGATGACAAAGTATCAATAGTTTTTTTGACAGTTTGAGGTATATCGTGAATTTTTAAATCTAAAAAAATTGGAATCTTTAACTTTTGTAAATTTTTTATTCCATCGGGGCCATATGTATCAAAGAACTCTAAACCAAGTTTTATAGCTCCAACATGCCCTATCAGTTCTTTAGTGAGTTCATAGGCTTCAATTTCAGAATTTTTATCAATTGCAACAATAATTGGGTTTATAAAAACCTGGTTCATTATGTCTTATAATTTAGCCTATCCCTTAAACCTTTTCCAGATTTAAAAACAGGAGCTTTTTTTTCTGGAACAAAAACACTCTCGCCAGTTCTGGGGTTTCTTCCATTTTTTGATTGTCTTCTTTTTACAGATAAAGATCCGAAACCTCTTATCTCTACCCTTCCTTCATTTTCTAAAGTAGATGTAATCTTTTCCAATACAATTGATGTTATATTTTCTACATCTCTTTGAATTAGATGAGGATTCTTATTTAATAATCTTTTAACTAATTGAGACTTAATCATTACTCTTTATTCTCTTCGATTATTTCATCATCCTGTGTTTCTGAATTTTTGTCAAAGGCTTCTCCTAAAATATCACCTAGTGAGGCACCAGAATCTTTTGAGCCATATTGTTTAATGGCCTCTTTTTCGTCAGAAATCTGGAGTGATTTAATTGATAAATTAACTCTACGTGATTTTTTATCAAAACTCATAATTTTAGCATCGACTTTTTGTCCAACTTCAAATCTCGATGGATCTTGCTCTGTTTTATCCATGGATAAATCATTCCTCTTAATAAATGCTGGGAAACCATCGCCAATTTCAACATCGATACCACCTTTATCGGTATTTATAACAGTACAAGTGACCACTGAGCCCTTTTTAAGATCTATATCACCTATTGGATCATCATTTAGTTGTTTAATACCCAAAGAAATTCTTTCTTTATCAATTTCAAAATCTAGTATCTGGGCTTCAATCTCTTGACCAACACTATAATCTTTTATTGCTATATCGCCAGGTACCTTCCAATCTATATCTGATAGATGTACTAATCCATCAAGACCCTCATCAACTTGAACAAATATACCAAAGTCAGTTATATTTTGAATACTCCCCTTCAAAACAGTGCCAATAGGATTTCTCTGGGCAAAATTTTCCCAGGGGTTATCTACGCATTGCTTAATACCTAATGATAATCTTTTTTTATCAGTATCTATCTCTAACACCATCACTTCTACTTCATCGCCAATTGAAACATAATTTTCTGGTTTTTGAATCTTCGAAACCCAACTCATTTCAGATACATGTACTAAACCTTCAAGTCCTCCATCGACTTCAACAAATGCACCATAATCAGCCATATTAGTAACTAATCCTTTATATTTATTACCAACAACATATTTGCTTTCTGAATCTACCCAAGGATCTTCTAATAATTGTTTCATACCAAGGGATATTTTCATATCTTCTTTAGAAATTTTAATAATTTTAACCTTTACTTTATCGCCTATACTAATTGCTTCAGACGGTTTATTGATCCTCTTCCATGATATATCTGTAACATGAAGTAAGCCATCAACACCGCCTAAATCAACGAATGCTCCATAATCAGTTATATTCTTAACAATGCCTTCAATCTCTTGGCCTTCATTTAGGTTATTGATAAACTCAGATTTATCGACAGAATTATTATCAGATAAAACAGATTTTCGTGAAACAACAATATTGCCTCTCTTTTTATCCATCTTTAATATATGAAATGACTGAGGCTTATTCATAAACGGCCTAATATCTTTAATAGGTCTTACATCAACCTGACTACCTGGAAGAAAAGCTTGAGTTCCATCAATATCAACTGTGAAACCTCCTCGAACTTTTCCATTAATTACACCTTCTACAATAACATTATTCTTTTGGTCATCTTCTAACTTCACCCAGTTTTCTTCTCGCTTTGCCTTATCTCTAGATAAAACTGCGTCACCTAATGCATTCTCAATCCTTTCAAGATAAACATCAACTTGACCACCAATTTCAAGATTATGAGATCCATCGTGTGAAGAAAATTCACTTAATGAAATCCTTCCTTCTGTCTTTAAACCAACGTCAACAATTACTAAATCAGATTCAATAGAAACTACTGTTCCTTTTACAATCTTACCTTCATTCAATTGATTAATTTCAAAACTTTCCTCTAAAAGCTTGGCAAATTCTTTTGTGGCACTATCTTGTACGAAGTATCGATAATAATTGCATCATCTGCAATTTTTAAAGGTGCAGTGCTCCTTTCCATATCTCTTTGATCCCTTTTTTGCAATTCTTTTATTACAAGTTTTTTATCTATTTTTGGATTAATTAGCATTAATTCCTTAAAACGCCTGTTTGCTCTATCTTTTAGAGATGCTGTTATATAAAATTTTAAATCTGCATTAGGGAAAATAACTGTAGTTATATCTCTACCATCAACAACTATCCCTTTTTTATCACTATGTATTTTTTTAAAATTAATTTGAAAACTCTTCAAACTTTCTCTAACTGAACTATAAGAAGATATTTTTGATGATATTTCGTCTATTTCCTTTGTTCTTAAATTATCAATATCAATTTCATCTAAATTTAAATTTTGTGCATATTTTAAAACAATATTTTCGTCTAGATTCTTTTCACCTCCTATTTCACACAGATATGCAACTGATCGATACAATATACCGCTGTCAAGATGCGGAAAATTATAAAATGAAGAAATTTTTTTTGCTATTGTTCCCTTGCCGGATCCTGCAGGGCCATCAATTGCAATTACTAAAGTCATATTTTTCTCATTTCATTATTATTTTTTAAATAATTTAGCGCCAATTTTGATCATAAGATTATAAAAATTTGGAAAACTCGTTTTAATAGTTTTAGCATTATCTATTTTTACTTCCTTAATTGAAATTAATCCCATGACTAACGCTGACATTGCCATCCTATGGTCTAAATTAGTGGATATTTCAATGCCACCTCTTTTCAATTCTTTCTTTCCATGGATAATGATTGTATCTTTATTAGACTCAACTTTAACACCATTTTTTTTCAAAAGATTCAAAATACCATTAAATCTATCACTTTCTTTGAATCTGAGTTCGCCGATTCCTCTGAAACAAGTTTTACCCTTAGCCATTGAGGCCGCAACTGCTAAAATTGGATAATCATCTATCATAGTTGGTGATATTTTCTTTGGAACATCTATACCGCTTAAATTACTAGACTTTACTCTAATATCATAAACATCCTCTGCTGCCATAATTCTGTGATTTAAATAATTGATTTTAGCTCCCATTTCTTTAAGTACCTCAAAAGCTCCATCTCTTGTTGGATTAATCAAAACATTTTTAACTATGATATCCGAATCTGCACATATTAGCGCTGCTACAATAGGAAAAAGAGCTGAAGATGGGTCACCTGGTACATTTACATCTATGGCATTTAAATCTTTAATTCCTTTTATAGAAATTTCCTTCAAAGACTTTTTTCTTTTTATGCTTATATTAGCTCCATATAATTCCAACAACCTCTCCGTATGATCTCTAGTATTAAATTTATCTCTAACTATTGTTGTACCTGGGGTATTTAACGCACCCAGCAAAACTGCGGATTTAATCTGTGCTGAGGGTTCATTTAAATCAAAAATAAAGGGTATTGGACTAACTGAACCTTTTAATATAGCTGGTAAAAATTCATCTTCTCGTAAAGAAAAGGATGAGCCAAAGTTTATTAACGGCTTCAAAACTCTTTGCATTGGCCTCATAGATAAAGATGTATCTCCAATAAATAAAGTTGTAATGGGGTGAGAAGAAGACAAGCCCATTATTAATCTTGCAGAAGTCCCTGAATTCCCAAAATCTAAAGCTGTTTTTGGTTCTGCTAATCCACCCAAACCAATACCATTAATAAAACAATTTGATGAATTTGATAAATTAATTGAAGCGCCAAAACTCTTCATAGCTTCAACTGTTCTCATTACATCATCACTTTTCAATAAGCCTTTAATTTTGCTATTACCTATAGCGATAGAAGATAAAATAACTAATCTATGCGAAATAGATTTATCGCCTGGAATTAAGATATTGCCTTTTAATTTTTTACTGCTTATAGATTTCATTTGTTTAATTTATATATCATATTATTGGTTTTATTGTTTATTAGATTTAAAATTAATAATTAACTTTGACAGTAAGATTTGTTCGTGGCAAATCATTAAAAAAAATAAAAGGTGTTCAATTGGATAAAGAGAAACTTGGTAATAAAATGTTATGTCCGGAATGCGGAACCAAATTTTATGACCTTAATAAACCAGAAATAATATGCCCATCATGTGGATTCAATATATCTGAGCTAATTATGAAAGAAATTGAATCAAGTAAAATTGAAGATAAAAATATTTCAGAAGTTTCAGAGTCTGAAAAAACAGATAACGATGAGTTACAAGATGATGCTGCTGAATCTGATTTAGAAATATTGGATGAAAATGAGGATGAAACAATTCCTGAAATTGATGAAGATAGCTCAAATATTGATGAAATAGATGAACTTGAGGAATTTGAAATAAATGAAGAAATCGATGATGATGATGGTGGTGGTGAATTCCTTAATGAAAATGATGATGACTCAGTTGAGGATGTTATTAGTTCGGTTAAAACTAATGATGATGAAGAATAAAGGGGCTATAGCTCAGCTGGGAGAGCGCTTGCATGGCATGCAAGAGGTCGGCGGTTCGAGCCCGCCTAGCTCCACCATAAATTAATGAAATTTGTTATAATAATAATACTTTTAGGACTCTTTACATTTCTTACTCTAGCTTTAGTAGCACTGTAAAGACATCAAGTATTATCATTAGTAATAATAATATTATCAATTAATCTTACATTTCCTAGTTTTACAGCAACCGCAATTAAAGCTGATTCCTTAAAGTTGTTAATCTCTTTAAGGCTTGATATGTCATAAACACCCAAATAATCTATTTCAAAATTATTTTTCTTTAAATTTTCTGTAGAAAATTTTATCAAATCTTCATTTGAGAGTTTATTAATATTTTTTTTAATCCAAGTAAGACTTTCATATATTAATGGTGCAACCTTTCTTTCGTCCTTGGTCAAAAGATTATTACGAGAAGACATAGCAAGACCATCTTTCTCTCTTATAATTGGCAATCCAAAAATTTGGATATCAGGAAAATTTATCTTTGCAAATTCTTTAATTAAAATAAATTGTTGATAATCTTTCAGGCCAAAAAAGGCTTTTGTTGGAAGTATAACTGAAAAAATTTTATTAATTATCGTTAAAACACCATCAAAATGTCCTGGTCTATTTTTTCCGCATAATTCCATTGAAATTGAAGGTGCTTTTATTATTCCTAAATTTTTTGCAAAATCATCCTCGGGAATAAATACATAATCACAATCTATTTTCTCTAATTTTTTGATATCTGATTCAATGGTTCTTGGATATTTGTTGAAATCCTCATTAGGTCCAAATTGTAAGGGATTGATAAATATAGTTACTATTGTTTTGTGATTATATTCCTTGGCCCCTTTAACTAAGCTTAAATGTCCACTGTGAAGATTACCCATAGTTGGAATTAAACTTAAACCTTTTTTTTCAATCAACTCCCTTTTAATCGCATCTTCTGTTGTTAAAATTTTCATCTAAAAAAAAGTGTGCTCGTCAGATGGAAAACTTTTATTTTTCACACTTTTAACATAATTGCTTATTGCTTCCTCTATACTATTGGATTCTTTAAGAAAATCTTTAACAAATTTAGGTGTTTTTTCTAAACAAGATACTCCAAGTAAATCATGTATAACCATAATTTGACCATCTGTTTTTTGGCCAGCACCAATTCCTATAACAGGTATGCTTATGCTCTTCATTATATCTGAAGTTAAATTATCAGGAACACACTCTAGCAGTAACATTGCTGCACCAGCATCTTCTAATGCTTTAGCCTCTTGGATCATATTTTTTTTCTTATTAACATCTCTTCCTTGAACAAAATACCCACCAATTCTATTGATTGATTGGGGTGTCAAACCCATGTGTGCACAAACTGGTATACCTCTTTCTGCAAGAATTGATGTTAATTTACAAATCCATGTTCCGCCCTCAATTTTTACTGAATGTGCACCGTTTTGCATAAGCTTAGTAGCATTCTCTAATGCTAAATGATCAGTAGAATAGCTCATAAAGGGCATATCAGCCATGATGTGGGAATTAACATTACCTTTTACCACACATTGCAAATGGTAAACTAAATGATCCATAGTTACTGGAAGAGTACTATCATTGCCTTGTATAACCATTCCTAAGCTGTCACCAACTAGTATCACCTCGACCCCAGATTGACTTATCTTTTCTGCTAAAGTTGCTTCATAAGCAGTTAAACATGAAAATTTATCACCTTTTTCTTTCAAAGCTTTTAATGTTGCTATTGTCACAAGGTTTTTATCTGATTTTACCGACATTCCGATCCTCTTATTTGATCCAGAGAATGTTTAATAATAGCTTAAGGGTTAAATATCAACCACCAAAGAACATTAATGTAGTGATAAAACCAAAAAGAAATACAATTATCAGTACTATTGCTGATTTCATAATTTATCTCCTAATTTCCACATCTATAAAATTTTATCGCGTCTAAGATATCCTGCCTTGTTGCTATACCTTCTTCATATAAGAGACTTAAATTGTTTTGTGCAGCTATATGCCCTTGTTTTGAAGCAAGTTTGTACCAACTTAAAGACTCTTGAAAATCTTGATTGACCCCTATACCTAATCGATAAAAAATACCTAAATTATATTGTGCATCCGCATTGCCTTTTTCGCCTGCACTAAGATAATATTGATAAGCTTTAGTGGGGTCCTTTTTAACGCCCAAACCATTATCATAAATATAACCAAGCTTGTATTGCGCTAAAATGTTATCCTGAGATGCTGATTTCTTAAACCAAAAAATTGCTTTACTAAGATCTTTTTCTACATCTTCACCATTCGAATAAATTAAACCTAAGTTATATTGAACATCAGAATTACCCCTTTGAGCAATTTCTTCCATTTTTAGAATATAAGATGGAATATTTATTCTATCTTGAGAAAATAAGTTAAATGAGGAATACAAAAATAATATTACTAGTAAAAGATAAGTATTAAAAATTTTTATATTGAACATAATATGAATTAATGGGCCTCTCCGGCTGAATGATCATCACCTTTATGATCAGCATTATGAGCTCCATGAGGAACAGCCCAAACCTTATCCGGTTTTCCGTCATCAAAAAACACATCTCTTGAGGTTTGAGTATATTCAGACTCGTACCCCATTATGGCTATGAAAACTAAGACAGCTATCATAGGGGATAAAAGCGCTACCACTAAAGCCATCCTCTCCCAAACCATATGCATAAAAATGGCCATAATAAAACCAGCCTTTAGAAACATGAAAATTAAAATTAAACTCCATCTAAGTAATCCCTGTAATTGATAAAAATCAACCATATAAGAAAAGATACTTAAAACAAAAAGCAGTATCCAAATTTTTAAATAAACACTTATAGGGTGTTCTTGTCCTTCCGTAGCCATATCTTACCTCACCATAGATAGAAAAATGCAAAAATAAATACCCAGACTAAATCAACAAAATGCCAATAGAGTCCAAGAGTTTCAACGATCTCATATCTTCCCTTTTGCCATGTAAAAAAGCCTCTCTTTCCAGTATCATAATCGCCTCTCCACACTTTCCTAACATTTATAAATAAGAAGATAACACCAATAGAAACATGAAAACCGTGAAAACCAGTTACCATAAAAAATACTGACCCAAACTGAGGAGCACCAAAAGGATTCTCCCAAGGCCTTACACCTTCCATAATTAGTTTTGTCCATTCGAATGCTTGCATGCCAACAAAAGATGCACCTAAAATTGCAGTAACAAGAAGTAAAATAGCAGTTTGTTTACGTTTCTTTTGATATCCACTGCGAACCGCCATAGCCATCGTACCACTACTTGTAATTAAGATAAAAGTCATGATAGCAATAAGAAGCAAGGGAACACTTACGCCACCTACGGTGAGCGCGAAAACTTCACTAGAATTAGGCCAAGGAACGACCGTAGACCATCTAGCAGTCATATAGCTAATCAAAAAACAACTAAAAATAAATGTATCACTTAAAAGGAATATCCACATCATGGCCTTTCCCCAAGGGACACCTTTAAAGGCCCTCTGATCTGATGACCAATCATGAGTTAAGCCTTCCATTCCATCTGGTAAGGGCTTAATAGAAGTTGTTGAAGTATCACTCATTTATAATTACTCCCAAATAATTATGTAACTATTAAAAGACAAAATAATATCAGCCATACAGCTAGTAAATAATGCCAATAAATTGCTGTTGAACCTATAGTTGATTTTAATTTAGTATAAGAAAGGTCAGTTTTAAAAATTTGTGTCATAGACCATGTCCAAACAACCAGCCCTCCTAACATATGTGTCATATGCAAACCTGTTAACATGTAAAAGAATGCAAATGATGCATTTGAATCAACAAAATATCCATAAGATGTTAGTAAATTCCATACTTTGAACTGACCAGCAATAAAAATCAGGGCAAATATACCTGCAGCCATCAAATAATATTTTGCATTTTGAAAGATAAACTTATTAGCTAAATTTTTAGCCTTTTGAAAAAGAATACTACTCATTATTAAAGCAGCTGTATTAAACCATAAAAGGGGTGGCTCAGGGAGAACTCTCCAATCGCCATAAGCCATTCTTCCTACATAAGCTACAAAGAATAATGAAAATAAAGCTGTAATCGATCCAAGAAAACATATAAGCGCAACTCTTGAGGAGTCAAATTCAAAGGACTTCCCTGTATGAAGATTATCCTTCTTTTCTTGCGAAGGTAACCAAGGCTTTTGCGCTAAAGTATCAAAAATGCTCATGTTTTTTCAGCCTTAATTTCTGTACCTTCATAGCCTTCAGCTAGTTCAACATCTGAATTTGGTACATCCTGTGGAACAAAATCATCTTTTGCACCAGGAACATTAAAGTCATAAGGCCATCTATAAACAACTGGAAGCTCTTTACCAAAATTACCATGCCCAGGAGGCATAGTAGGGGTTCTCCATTCTAGTGAGTTTGCTTGCCAAGGGTTTTTCTCAGCAGGAACACCATATTTTCTGCTCCAGAATACATTTATAAAGAAAAAGATCTGTGCAAAACCTGTTACTAGGGCGGTTAATGTGATGAAGACATTTAAATCAGCCGCAGATTGAGTGTATAAGGCTTCTGTTTGACCCATCTCATAATATCTTCGAGGCACTCCAATCAATCCTAGATAGTGCATTGGGAAATAAATCAAATATGACCCTAGAAAGGTGAACCAAAAATGCAATCTTCCAAGTGTTTCATTGTACATCCGACCAGTCATTAGAGGGAACCAGTGATATATTGCAGCAAAAACAACTTGAACAGGAGCAATACCCATCACCATATGAAAGTGCGCAACAACAAAATATGTATCTGATAGAGGAACATCAACAATAACATTGCCAAGGAATAAACCTGTCAAACCTCCATTAAGGAATGTTATTATAAACGATATACAAAATAACATTGGAACAGTTAGGGAAATATTCCCTTTCCAAAGTGTTAAAACCCAATTGTATACCTTTATGGCTGTTGGCACGGCTATAATTAATGTTGTAGTTGCAAAGAAAAACCCAAAATATGGATGCATACCACTAACATACATATGATGAGCCCAAACAATGAAACTTAATGCTCCAATTGCAACAATCGCCCATACCATCATACGGTATCCAAAAATATTTTTTCTAGAATGAACTGATAAAACATCAGAAACTATTCCAAAGGCTGGAAGGGCAACAATATATACTTCAGGATGACCAAAGAACCAAAACAAGTGTTGGAATAAGATTGGGCTACCGCCACCATAACTTAATTGCTCACCCATCTCTACTAATGCGGGCATAAAGAAACTTGTCATAAGTGTCTTGTCTAAAATCATCATTATTGCACTCACAAGAAGAGCTGGGAATGCAAACATAGCCAAAACAGTGGCTGTAAAAATACCCCATACCGCGAGAGGCATACGCATAAGTGTCATACCTCTAGTTCTTGCTTGAAGAATAGTTACAATATAGTTCAAACCGCCCATTGTGAAACCAACGATAAATATGGATAAGGAAATTAACATAAGAATAATTCCACTCTCTTGACCAGGAGTTCCACCTAATATTGCTTGAGGAGGATAAAGTGTCCATCCAGCACCTGTAGGTCCTCCAGGCGTAAAGAAACTGGCAACTAAAACCAAACAAGCCAATAAAAAGGTCCAATAACTTATCATATTTAAGTAAGGGAATACCATATCTCTCGCTCCAACCATTAGAGGAATCAAATAATTACCGAATCCTCCAAGAAATAAAGCGGTTAGGAAATAAACTACCATTATCATGCCATGCATAGTTATAGCTTGATAGTAGAAACCTTCACTAATAATTGATAAACCAGGAAAACCAATTTGCATTCTCATAAACCAAGATAAAACTAAGCCAATTAGCGCAATAGCTGTAGCTGTACAAAAATATTGTATCCCAATAATCTTTGCATCTTGAGAAAAGAATTTTTCTGTCCACCAGCTTTTGGCATGGTAGAGCTCCTGTTCTTCAACTTCTCTTTCTGGAATTATAGCGTCAGACATTTATTACCTCTTTCTAATTATTTAATTTCTGCAAATTTATTATTATTTAAAGATGCAGATTCAATTGATTCTTTAAATGTTATTTGTTCAGATAACCATTCATTGTAACTTGTTTCATCATCGACAGTTACAAAACCTCTCATAGCATGATGGCCAACACCGCAAAGTTCGGCACATAGGATCTCATACTCACCAGCTTTTTCAGGGGTAAACCAATAATATGTTATCATTCCTGGAACCATATCCATCTTGCCTCTAAATTGGGGTACATAAAAGTTATGTAAAACATCAATTGATCTCAAAAGAACCTTTACTGGTTGATCAATTAATAGGTGCAAATCGTCACCTTGAATTAAAATATCATCTTGACCATTTGGATCATTTGGATTCATTCCAAAAGGATTCTCGTCATTAATATTTCTTGCATCACTAGTGCCTAATATTCCATCTTCACCCGGTAACCTAAAACTCCAATACCATTGTTGGCCCATGACTTCGATTGGAACTACATTATCTGGAGGACTAACATACTCATCCCAAACCACAAGGCCTGGAGCTAAAAGAGCAATAATCCCAATTGTAGTTACTGCGGTAAGCGTTATTTCCATTTTCTTACTTTCTGGTTCATACGCGCCTCTTCTGCCAGGGACTTTCTTAAATTTGTATATGCAATAAATCATAAAACCAATAACTGCAGCAAACACAAAACCAGTCAACGCAAAGGTAAGCTGAAGTATTGAATCAATGCCGCCCCAGTTTGATGCTATTGGCGTCCACCACCAAGGGCTAAGTAGGTGAAAAACTATAGATCCAACAACAACAAGAAACATAACGAAAGCAATCATATGAGTAAGCTCCTATATAAATTTATATGCCTTGTATCAACATAAGAAATGTTGATTTCATATTTATGAGACAAATTACTCAAAGGCCATGTAAAGTCAAGGTAAGAGCGAACAACATTTAGATCATTGTAGAAATAGCTTTATTAATATAATAGATTACAATTAGGAACGGATGAAATTTAAGAAATCTTAATATTGTTATGCTCACTACTGTAAAGAAAATTATAGAACTATTTAAGGTTAGAATTAGTTTAACAATAACTTTATGCGCAGTTTCTGGGGTTTTTATAATGCCTCACAGTAATTCTTTCTCATTAAATCAATTTATTATCTTAATTGTTTGCACTTTTTTATCATCAGCAAGCTCAAGTGCATTTAATCAATTTTATGAAAAAGATTTGGATATATTAATGCCTCGAACATCTCAGCGACCATTTGCCACAGGTTTTTTTAAGTCTGATTCTTACTGGTTATTTATTTTTTTTACACTTCTTGTTATTTCATTATCAGTAGCTGCTTTATACTTAAACATCGCTACAGCTATATATCTTCTTTTAGGAGCAATCTTTTACGGGTATGTCTACACAATAGTACTTAAGAGATCCAGTATATATAATATTGTAATTGGTGGACTGGCAGGAAGTTTTGCTGTACTTGCGGGTTCAGCAGCTGTTAATCCCATGTTGTCTGTGCCTGCAATAATCCTATCTTTGATTCTCTTCCTATGGACACCACCACATTTCTGGAGCTTAGCAATAGCTATAGAGGAAGACTATGCTAAGGCAAAAATTCCAATGCTTCCAAATTTAATTGGTGCAAAAAGTTCTTCCTATGTAATTCTATCCCAGACCATCTTGTTAGTTATAATTTCTTTTGTTCCACTATTGTTTAATATGGGGTTTATATACCTATCCTTTGTTTTAATTGGGGGTTTATATTTCTTATGGAAAAGTATTATTCTTGTTTTCGAAACAACAAAGAAGAATGCAATGTCTAATTTTTTTGCTTCTTTTATTCAGCTTGGGTTATTGCTCTTTGCGTGTATAATTGAAGGTCTAATTAATTATATCTAAATGTAAATACTTGAATCTGTTTATTAATTATATTAATAATTATTAACTCAAAATACTTAGGGAGAGAAAATTGAAAAAATCTGATCAGATTACAAAAAATGCAGCTTATGAAGCTGTTGCACCAGATGACTTTGCATCAATGATTGAAGTTGATAGATATGGACAAAGATCGAGTGATTTTGATAAGATAATTTCTGATACTCATGCTCATTTCTGGGATCCATTAGATACTAAATATATAGATTTCTCAGAGAACTTCGATGTCGAGAACAAATTGCTTATGCCTGAGGAATTCCTACCAGAACTCCAGTGCCCATCCGTCATGAAGCTTGACAAAAAGTCTAAAATAAAACTGGCAAATGAAAGCTTTAGATGGCAAATGTCTGCAATCCTTCATGGAGAGCAAGGAGCATTAAATTTATCTGCAAGTCTTTGCCATATTCTTAAAGATCAAGGCGCACAAGAATATGCCGCAAATCAGGCTCGTGAAGAAGCTAGACATGTGACAGGTTTTGCTAAATATATTAATTCTAGATGGGGAAAACCACTACCTGTTGGGCAAACTCTTGGTGATTTATTAAGTGAATTAGTAAATGCTCCTGAAGTTTACAAAAAAATTGTAGGCATGCAAATCTTGGTTGAAGGATTGGCTATGGGGGCTTTTGCAACAATATATCAACATAGTTATGATCCTGTCCTAGTTAAATTGATGCAACTAGTAATGACTGATGAAGCCTTCCATCATAAATTTGGAAAAATTTGGGCTGACAAAACAATTCCTAAACTGGATGAAAATGAGCAGAATATCATTGAAGACTGGGCCGCTAATTGTTTCCAAATTTTATTATTTAATCTAGTTAATCCTGAGCAAAAGAAAATAATATATGATCAATTTGGTCTTGATTGGAAACAAGTACTTGATGAATTACATGATATTATAACTGATGATGACAGAAGAGAAAGAATGAGAGAGTCAACTGACATCTTTAGAGTACTTGTTAAAACCCTTCTAAAAGCTGGAATTATAACTGATCGAACAAGAGATTTTTATTCAGTATATGTTGACCTTGATGAATTAAAAGAAGAGGGAGACAGAATGGTTGGTGATGATATTGCTGATGAAGGTCTTGAATTCCTTAAGGAGATTAATTTTAGAGATATGAGAAGAAATATTGCTGCAGAATAGTTATTTCACATATTAATTATATGCTCCATTTTCTATTAATAAGTCTTCAATTCTTTTAAATCTTTTTGCTTTTGCCCAATCGAGTGCAGTTCTACCTGTTAAATCTGTGTCATCTGGGTACGCTCCACCCTCTAGCAAAGCCTTAGCGGAATTAAATTTTCCTTCCCGAGATGCAATAATAAGCGGAGTTTGTCTATTTGGGCCTAGTTTATTTGGATTAGCTCCAAAGCTTATTAGTGTTTTAATTAAATTTGGATCATCTTTAAAAACAGCAAGAGATAATGCCGTCCTGTTTTCTTGATCCTTTAAATTAGCTCTTGCACCCTGTTCCAGTAAAAATAATACCATATCCATTCTTGAGCGCTCGATAGCCAGTAACAAGGCCGGTACTTCATCGAAATCTTTTTCATTAATTGATGCTCCAGAATTTAGAGCAGATACCAGATCTTGTAACCTACCCGTTTTTACCGCTGTAACAAGAGCACCCTCTTTAAATGGACTATCATTAAAACCTCCATATTGAGCATTTATAGAGCTCAAAGGAGCCAAAAATAAAATAGTAGCTAATATTAATGCGTTTTTGATTTTTTTCTCCTTATTTCATAAATTAATGGATTTTAATAATATCTTATTATACATAGTTCTCTATGTTTCAAAAATATTTTTTAATCTTCTTATCAGCTGTAATTTTGGCATTTGTTCTTTATCTTTTTGGAACTTTTTTTATCTCATCAAATAGAAATTACAGCCAAGGCAAAGTTGTAACTGAAGTTGAAAATCAAGAGGGAATTCCTGGAGGTCATTTCAAATTAAAAACCCATGACGGAAAAATTTTTAACACATTAGAAAATGAAGATCCAATGCTAATATATTTTGGATTCACTTACTGCCCTGATGTCTGTCCAATTACATTATTAACTATGGCAAATGTGCTTGATAAGTTGGAGAATGAGAGAATTACTCCTCTATTTATAACTGTAGACCCTGAACGTGATAATGAGACAATTCTTTCGAATTATGTTAGCGCTTTTCACAATGATATAATTGGTTTAACAGGATCTATTGATGAAATAAATAAAGTTACATCAGATTGGAAAGTATACTTTAAAAAAGAAAATAATATTGATATGCCTGATAATTATACTGTAAATCATTTAGATATAATATTTATTGCTAACAAAAATGCAGAATTTGTTGATTTTATAAAGCCAAATACTTCAGCTGAAGATGTAATAAATAAATTAGTTAAGGTTATTCCAAAAATTAAAGGTTAAAATTTTTAAATATCTAAATTTGCAACCAAATCACCTGACTCAATACTGTCTTGGATAAATTCTCTTCTTTTTATAACTTCGTCACCCATTAAATCAGCAAATATACCACTATTATCAACACCAGAATCAATTTTAACTCTTAAAAGTCTCCTAGAATCAGGGTCCAAAGTTGTATCCCAAAGTTGTTCGGCATTCATTTCGCCTAAACCTTTATAACGTTGAATTTGTAATCCTTTTCTACCCTCGATGAATATAGATTCTATTAAATCAATAGGTCCATTAACAATATAACTTCTTCCATCTCTTTCAAAAATATTTGATGCTTCTTCATTCATGTAAGGAAAAAATTGTTTTATCTCATCAGAAATTTTCTCAAGCCTTCTTGAGTCCGAAGAATTAAATAAACCTTGACCAATTGTCATACTCTCACTCACACCTCTTACTTCCCTTGAAACCATCAAGCCATTTTCAGAGTCATAACTAGCATTCCAATCAGCATCAATATCACTATATTTTTTTGTCAATCTGTTTGATATTTCCAGTAAAGACTTGTCGGAAATTTTTATTGGTTGTTTAAAAGCGCCGCTAATTGATACAGTCTCAACAAATCCTTGATTGTATTTTTTAGGTAAAGAATTAATTAACTTTTTAAAATTTCTACTTTTATTGACTAGTTCAATTAAATCATTAGAAGCTAAAACCTCACCATTATTAAGGATAAAAGAAGAGTCATTTATTCCAGAATTAATAAGATAATTCTCCAAGTCATCATCATCTTTTAAATATGTTTCAGAATTACCCTTCTTTGCTTTATATAGAGGAGGTTGTGCTATATACAAGCAGCCATCAGTAATCAAAGGTCTCATTTGTCTATAAAAGAAAGTTAAGAGCAGTGTTTTAATATGAGCACCATCAACATCAGCATCCGTCATTATTATTACTTTTTTATATCTTAACTTATCGGTTTTAAAACTTTCATCATCCTCATCGCTTTCATTAGAAGAATTACCTATACCCCCACCTAGGGCTGTAATCAAAGTTGCAATCTCATTGGATGAAAGAACCTTAGATAATCTTGCCTTTTCACAATTGATAATTTTTCCTTTTAGGGGAAGAATTGCTTGTGTAGACCTATCTCTACCTTGTTTTGCCGAACCGCCAGCTGATTCACCCTCAACAATAAAGATTTCACATTTTTCTGGATCTTTTTCTTGGCAATCAGCTAATTTTCCAGGTAGTGACGAAACATCGAGAGCACCCTTTCTTCTTGTTAGGTCTCGAGCCTTTCTAGCAGCTTCCCTAGCAGCAGCAGCTTCGACTACTTTTCCGACAATGATTTTGGCCTCTGCTGGATGCTCTTCAAACCAATTTGATAATAGATCATTTATTAAACTCTCAACAACAGGCCTAACTTCTGAGGAAACTAATTTATCTTTGGTTTGGCTAGAAAATTTAGGATCAGCTACTTTTACAGATAAAACGCATGTAAAGCCTTCTCTAATATCTTCACCTACAAGTTGAACATTTTCTTTTTTTGTTAAACCTGTATCTTGCGCATAAGAATTTACAACTCTTGTCAATGCTGATCTGAGACCAGCCAAATGAGTGCCTCCATCTTTTTGAGGAATATTATTTGTAAAGCAATTTACAGTTTCATAATAACTATCATTCCACCACATTGAAACATCAACTTCAATTTCATCTTTTTTACCAGAAAAACTGATAGGCAAATCCATTAGAGACTTTCTTGTCTGGTCAATATGTTTGACAAATTCTTCTAAGCCACCTTCATAAGACATTGTCTTAGCCCAAGGTTCATCTTTCCTTTTATCTTCCAAATGTATTGATATACCTGAATTCAGAAAAGCCATTTCTCTCAATCTTGCTTCTAAAGTTCTACGACTAAATTCGGTCATTGTAAAAACTGACTTAGATGGATAAAAAGTAATTTCTGTTCCGGTTTCATCTTTACAATCTTTAATGGCTTTCAAAGCTTTAACCGTTTCACCATTTTGAAAAGACATAGCATGTTCTTTACCATCTCTCTTTATCGATAGATCTAATTTTTCCGATAATGCATTAACAACTGAGACACCAACTCCATGGAGACCTCCAGAAACTTTGTAAGAATTTTGGTCAAATTTTCCTCCAGCATGTAACTGTGTCATTATTACTTCAGCAGCTGAAATTCCTTCTTCTTTATGGATCTCAGTTGGTATTCCTCTTCCGTCATCCTTAACGGTTACAGACTCATCAGCATTCAAAATAACTGAGATCATTTTACAATGACCTGCTAAGGCCTCATCAACAGAATTATCAACCACCTCATATACCATGTGATGAAGACCAGTTCCGTCATCTGTATCTCCAATATACATACCAGGTCTCTTTCTCACAGCCTCCAAACCCTTGAGTACCTTGATGGACTCTGCACCATAATCGTTATTATCTTTTTTATCTTTTCCAGTTTTCTTTTTGTTTTCTTTTTTTGCCATTTTTTTCCTATCTTATATCGGTAACTTTTTTATTGTTAAGATGATAAATCTCTAAATCCCCTAGCTCTTCAAATACAGAAATATCTGTACCCGTCATAATTATTTGAGAACCGATTTCTTGAATCTGTTTGAAAAAAGATTTACGCCTAATTTTATCAAAATGAGCAAGCACTTCATCTAAAAGTAAAACTGGATATCTAGACTTAAAACTTGAAACAAGCTCTAAATGAGAAAGAATAATACCCATCAAAAGTGATTTTTGTTCACCAGTTGAACACTTCTTTGCTTCAATTTTTTTATTTTTTTCATTTACTAATAAGTCGCTTCTATGAACCCCTTCATTGGTACGTTTAGAGAAAAAATCCCTTTCTCTATTATTTTTGAATTCATTACACAACATTTCTTTTGCTTTACCACTATTCCAAGAAGAAACTAAATTTTCTACAAAACCATATATTTCAAGATGTGCTCTTGGCCAAACTGGATCTAAATTAGTTTCCAAAACTTTATTTAAATCACTAATAAATGTTAATCTTGTTTCTGCTATAGCTATTGAAACATCTGACATTTGATTTTCCAAGGCATCTAACCATACATTATCTAAAACCTTGCTCTTAAAAGAAGAATTTCTTTCGGCCATCAACTTTTCATAAATTTTAATATTTTTTGTGTGATTTTTTTCATAGACAGCGCATAATCTATCAATAAATCTTCGCCTATATGAGGGCGTCTCATTAAATATTTGGTCCATAGATGGTGTTAACCAAGAAAGTAAAATAATTTCTGGAAGTGCACTCGATCCAGAAACCTTCTTACTATTAATTTTTATATCTCTTCCCTTTTGATTATCTCTTAATCCAGATGAAACCTCATAATTCTTCCCATTTGATAAAATATTAAAATTAACTCCCCAGGGCATCGAGTTATCATCTTTAACCATTTCAGAGAATTTTGAGTTTCTAATTCCTCTTCCTGGAGATAATAGTGATATAGCTTCTAAAATATTCGTTTTCCCAGCACCATTGTCACCAATAATTGCTAATGGTTTACCTGATAAACTTAAACTGAAATCAGAGTGTGATCGAAAATTTATCAGCTTTAAGGATTTAATTTGATCAAATGATTTATTGTTGTTTTCTAAATCTATATTTGTATCTTGAGACAATTTTATAGTGACCCTATCATACCCTCATTGGCATCAAAACATAAGTTGCGTCTTCATGAGCAGAATCATTGATTAAAGCAGGCGCCCCAGGGTCTTCCAGAGTAAAGGTCATTGTTTCACCATCTATTTGTGAAGCTATATCAAGCAAATACCTTGCATTAAAACCAACTTCTAAATCGTCTGCCTCATAAGTAACATCAACTTTCTCTACTGCTGTTCCTGCGTCAGGATTAATAACAGTTAATGTTAATGAATTATCTTTAATCACGAACTTTACAGCTTTAGATTTGTCCGAAGAAATTGTTGCAACGCGATCAATTGAGGAAGCAAAATCATTTGTTTGAACTGTCATAATTTTTGTATTTGTCTTTGGAATAACTCTCTCATAATCGGGAAAGGTTCCATCAATCAATTTTGAAGTAAGAGAAATATTTGTTACTTCAAATCTGATTTTGGTTTCGGATATAAATAAATTAATATTTCCTTCAATATCTTCAATTAATTTTCTCACCTCACCAATAGTCTTTCTTGGGATAATAATACTTGGAATATCATCAGCCCCGGCGGGTAAATCTGACTGAATACAAGCTAACCTGTGTCCATCCGTAGCAACACTTCTAAGGGAATTATTGATTGCATGGAAAAAAATACCATTTAGATAATATCTAGTTTCCTCAGTGGAAATAGCAAATTTTGATTTATCGATCATATTAGCAAGCTCTTCTGAATCTATAATAAAATTACATGGCATTTCGCCTGAAGACATTTCTGGGAAATCTTCAATAGGTAATGTCGATAACTCAAAATTTGATTGTCCACATGATAGCTCTAATTTTTCATTATCTTTTGTGGTAATATCTAATGATGAACCTTCAGGTAATTTTCTTACAATATCATAAAGCGTATGAGCAGATGTTGTAATTTGACCTTCTTCAATAGTATTTGCTTTATCGAGTTTTTCTATAATTTCAAGATCTAGATCAGTAGCCGTAAGAGAAATTCCCTCATTATTGGCTATAATTTTTACATTTGAAAGAATTGGAATTGTATTTCTTCTTTCTACAACACTTTGAATATGATTAAGACTCTTAAGAAGAATATCTCTCTCAACTGATATCTTCATAAATTATAACTCCTTAGCTTTTTCGTAGATATTTTATCCACGAATCACTTAATAATTATAGCAGAAAACTAGGAAAAATCACTTAAGAATCAATTTTCAAGAGATCTTCTAAGAACCTCAACCTCTTCATCAATCGCTACATCACCAACTCTTAAATCTTCTATTTTCTTAACAGCATGAATCACTGTTGTATGATCTCTACCTCCAAATTTTCTTCCTATTTCAGGTAGAGACCTAGTAGTTAGTATTTTTGATAAATACATAGCAATTTGTCTTGGTCTAGCAATGGTTCTTGATCTTCTTGCAGATAATAAATCTGATAATCTGAGATTATAATAATCTGCAACTTTTCTCTGAATATCGTCTATAGTTGTCTTTCTTTGTGAAGCTCTTATTAGATCTTTTAATACTTCTTTAGCCATATCAATACTAAGAGGTCTATTAGCAAAGGATGAATAAGCAATAACTCTATTAAGAGCTCCTTCTAAGACCCTTATATTTGAGTCAATTCTTTGGGCAAGAAACTCTAAAAGGTTATCCGGTATATCTATTTCAGGGTTTTCAGCAAGGTGAGATTCTGCTTTCGATTGAAGAACGCCAAGACGTAACTCATAATCAGAAGGATGGATGTCTGCAACTAGACCCCAACCCAATCTAGACCTAATTCTTTCTTCAATCCCATCAAGATCTACAGGCGATCTATCAGCTGAAATTATGACCTGATGATTATGATCAATTAATGTATTAAAAGTATGAAAAAATTCCTCCTGGGTGGAGTCTTTTCCTGCAATAAATTGAATATCATCAATCATCAAAACATCTACTGATCTGAATTGTTGCTTAAAGGCCATAGTATCCTTAAATCTTAATGCTTTGATAAACTGATACATAAATTTTTCAGCTGAAAGATACAGAACTTTTCTTTCTGGCCAATTTTTATTAATCTCTAAAGCCATAGCATGAAGCAAATGCGTTTTGCCAAGACCTACACCACCATATAAAAACAAAGGATTAAAAGAAACATTCCTTCTTTCTGTAATCCTTCTAGCTGCTGCATATGCAAGCTCATTAGATGGACCAACAACAAAATTTTCAAAAGATAGTCTTTCATCTAAAGGGGCTCCGACCGAATTATGATCAAGTAATGACTCTGATGCTTTTAGTGAAACACCAATTTTTGTATCTTGTTGTGTAGGTGTATCTTTCTTTTCGTTTAAATCAATTGAAGCAACATCAATGATTACAGATTTTACTTCTCTCACTTCTTTTGAAAGAATAGATAAAATACGATCAAGATAATGATTATCTATCCAATCTCTCATAAATCTAGTTGGCACTGTAAGCGTTAATTTATTTTCAATAAATTCTCCGAATTGAATATTTTTAAACCAACTTTTAAATGTGGCTTCACCAATTTCAGCTCTTAAAATAGAAAGAGAACGCTCCCATCCTTCTTTAATTTTTTTTTGCTGAAAATTAGTATCGTCCAAGACAGGCACCCTTCAATAATGTGAAACAACAAATCTATGCTGTTTTGATTTTTTTTTTTTGAAAATTAAAAAAAAATTACAATTCACACTAGCCTTGAGTCAAGAATGATGCAACATGAATCAACAAAAAAATGAAATAATTTTAATTTTTTTTATATTTAGGGTTTTTAGTTTAAAGATTTTAATTTTTTTGAAAGCCTAGATATCTTTCTAGATGCATTTTTTTTATGAACTATACCTTTTTGAGCAAGCTTCATTAATTTTGGCTGCACTATTTTAAAAGCTATTTGAGCTTCATTAGATTCTCCTGAAGCCACAGCCTCTTCAAATCTTCTGATATATGTGCGCACATTTGTTCTGAGGGATTTATTTCTCTCAGTCCTTTTTGCAATTTTTCTAACCATTTTCTTGGAAGAAGATAAATTAGCCATTTTTAACCTTTTTAATATTGCTTGGTTTTATATTTACTTAATATTAAAGCGTCAAGCTTTCAATTACTCATCTTTAAATTCTGGTGTTCTTTTCTCAACAAAAGCCGCCATTCCTTCAGCTTTATCTTTTGTTGCAAACATTGAATGGAACAACCTTCTTTCAAAGCGTACACCTTCTGCTAATGTTGTTTCATATGCTCTATTGACCATTTCTTTTGTCATCATAGTTGCCACTAGTGATTTATTGGCAACTTCTTTTGCAATATCGACAACATCATCAATAAAATTGTCATTAGATAAAATTCTACTTACTAATCCAATGCTCTCGGCTTCTTCGGCGTCCATCATTCTTCCCGTTAAACACATATCCATAGATTTTGATTTACCGATGAATCTGGTCAATCTTTGTGTGCCTCCAGCACCAGGGCTTACGCCAAGATTAATTTCTGGTTGTCCGAATTTAGCACTCTCAGAGGCAACCATAAAATCACACATCATTGCTAATTCACAACCTCCGCCAAGGGCATAACCTGAAACAGCAGCAATTGTAGGTTTTCTACATCTTGAAACCCTTTCCCAATTTCTTGTAATAAAATCTTCTTTATATACATCCATATATGACTTAGGTTGCATTTGCTTTATATCAGCCCCAGCCGCAAATGCTTTTTCAGAACCCGTTAGAATTAAACATTTTAAATCAGCGTTTTCCTCATACTGGTCAATGATACTCGATAATTCATCCATTAAATCATCATTCAAGGCATTTAAGGCATCTGGCCTATTTAAGGTTGCAATTATAATATCTTCCCTTATCTCAGTTAATACATTTTTTTCAGTCATAAGATTCCTCACATATGATTGTTATTATCAATTAAACAATTGACTTAAAAAGTATAGCAGTAAATTCACTTTTAAATTCATTTTTTTTGACATGAAGAGCAAAAAAATGATGATCGATTAGATTGTACTATTCTTTTAATGCTCTCTGAACAACCCTTAGAAACACAAATCTTACCTTCTCTTCCATACACATTAAATGTACTTTGAAAATACCCCATCTTACCTTCAGTATTTACATAATCTTTCAATGAAGAACCACCGAGTTTGATTGATGATTTTATTATTTTTTTTATACTTTTAACTAAGTCAATCAGTTCTTTCTTTGGAGTTTTATCCTTATTTACTAATTTTTTTGCTGGTAATAGAGGAGAAATACCAGATTTAAAAAGCGCCTCACAAACATAAATATTACCTAGCCCAGCAATAATTTTTTGATCCAAAAGTGTATTTTTTATATTCCTTTCTTTCTTATGAAATAACAAAGACAAATTCTTCGCATTACATTCCTGCGACAATGGTTCATAGCCAAGTCCACTTAACCTTTCATGATCAGAAAGAGAGTTCTCCTGTAACAAAATATATCCAAATCTTCTTGGATCATTATAAATAGCCACAAATTCTTCGGTATGAAGCACAAAATGATCATGTTTAATTTTACTTCCTGTATTAAAATTTTTCTTATTAATTATTCTATAACTACCTGACATACCTAAATGAGAAATAATTTTCATACCATTTGACAAGTCAAATAATATGTATTTTGCCCTTCGATTGATTGATAAAATATATTCTCCGGTTATCTTTTTTATAAAATTCTTATTATATGGAAAGCGCAGTTTCTTGTTTGATAGCTGGATTTTCAATATTTTCTGACCTTCTAGGTCCTTTTTTAAACCTTCTTTTGTTGTCTCTACTTCTGGTAATTCAGGCATTATTTTAATCTTTCTGTCTAGAACTAATCATTACAACAAGCTATGTTCGCGTCATAGGAATTTATATTAATGAAAAAAAATGATTTTGGATATGAACAAGTAAACAAGAATGAACATTATAATAGGGTTCAAGAGGTATTCAATAATGTCGCGAATGAATACGATTTTATGAATGATGTTATGTCTTTTGGTTTTCATAGAAACTGGAAAAAAGAATTTGTTGGCTTAATAGAGATTAACGATGAGAATGATACTAAGATCCTAGATTTAGCTGGAGGTACAGGTGACATTGCAAAAAGAATTTTAAAAAGTCATCCTAATACTTCAATTGAAATCATTGATAAAAATTTTATGATGCTAAAAGAATCTAGTACAAAAGATAATATTCTTAAATCTAATAAGATTAATCTTATCTGTGGGGATGGTGAGAACATTCCACTGAATGATAATTCTATAGATGTAATAACATTATCTTTTGGAATTAGAAATATGACCGATAGAATAAAATGCTTAAAAGAATGCTACAGAGTTTTAAAGCCAGGGGGTCAGTTTTTATGCATGGAATTTTCTATGCCAGAAAACTATACTTTAAGAAACATTTATGATGTTTGGTCTTTTTTTGTAATACCCAAATTAGGAAAATTAATAGCGAAATCTGAGGAATCTTATAAATATCTTATTGAAAGCATTAGAACATTTCCAAAACCAGATGAATTTGTGGAAATATTAGAAGAGATTAACTTTAAGAGGACATCAATAAGACAGCTTAGTGGCAATATAGTTTGTATATATAAAAGTAGGAAAATTTAATGTTAGGTTTTTTTAAAATTATAAATCTCATTCCTGCAATCAGAGCATTAATTGCTGAGGAGAGTCTATTACCAAAAAATAGCCATAATAAAATACCTTTTGCTCTAAAATTTCTCAAATATATATTATTTGTAAAACACAATAAAAATAAAGATTTATCATTAACCTTAAAAAAACTTGGTCCAACATGGATAAAGCTTGGACAATTCTTATCAACAAGACCAGATATTATTGGCATAGAACTCTCTGATAAACTTAAAAATCTTCAAGATAAAGTTGAACCTTTCCCAAAGTCAAAAACAATAGAAATTCTTAAAAACGAATTCAAAGAAGAATATTTGGACACTTTTATTGATATAATGCCCTCAAAAACTGCAGCTTCAATTGCTCAAGTACATAAGGGGACAATAAAATTAAACAACAAGGAATATGATGTAGCAATCAAAATTTTAAGGCCAAATATTGAAAGAGAAATAAAAAAAGATCTAGGAAAATTTTTTATCGTAGCAAGTCTTTTAGAAAAACTTTCTAAAGAAGCAAAAAGACTTAGATTAACGGAAGTTGTACAAACCTTAGCTGAAAGCCTCAGTATGGAAATTGATTTAAGATTAGAGGCTGCGGCACAATCAGAAATTAAAGATAATATTATTAATGACGAATATTTTGATGTCCCAAATATATACTGGGATCTTACAAGAAAGAATATACTAATATCTGAGTGGGTTAATGGAATACCAGCAAAAAATATACACAAAATTGTCGAGGAAGGTCTTGATACTAAAAAAATTGGAAAAAATATTTTAAAAATATTTTTAACTACATCTATTCGTGATGGCTTATTTCATGCAGATATGCATCAGGGAAACCTTTTTATAGAAAAAAACGAAAAAATTATAGCTGTAGATTTTGGCATAGTTGGTTATTTAGATTTTGAAAGCAAACAATATTTGAATAATATTTTACTTGGTTTCATTAATAGAGATTATAACAAAATTGCTAAAGTTCATTTTGAAGCAGGTTATGTACCTGAAACAGAGGATCAAAATAAATTTGCACAAGCATTACGATCTATCGGAGAGCCCATCCAAGGAAAAGATGCTAATGATATATCTATTGGAAACTTACTCACACAACTTTTTGAAATCACCAATCAATTTAATATGAAAACACAACCACAATTACTACTGCTCCAAAAAACAATGGTAGTTGTTGAGGGTGTGGCAAGAGAGTATGATCCAAATTTGAATATATGGACTGAGTCAGAACCAATATTAAATGACTTAAATAAATTAGACTTTACTAATAAGTTCAATTTTTCTTCGGATGAAGTAATAAATCGGGCTAAAGAAGCAATTATAAATCTTCCCAATAACATCGAAGGAGTTAAGAAAAATATCAATCAAATGGGAAAAATGATAGATTATCAAGGAGTAAAAATTCATCCAGATAGCCTAAATACTATAAATAAAGGTAACAATAACCTATTGTTTTACATTATTATTTTTCTTTTATTATTGCTAATTGTTATAGCAATTTTTTAATTTTAAAATATTCTACACATTTGAAAGTAATGGTTTTATATTCCATTTGTAAATTTTGAGAGAATAATGAAAAAGATATTATTAATAATAACTGGCGGCATTGCTTCATACAGAGCTCTTGATCTAATTAGAGAGATAAAAAGATCAGGCGATGATGTAACATGCGTTATGACTAAAAGCGCATGTGAATTTGTACAGCCAATATCTTTTGCTACATTATCTAAAAATAAAGTTTATACAGAGCTCTTTGATCTCGATAATGAGTCAGAAATTGGTCATATTAATTTATCAAGAGAAGCTGATTTAATTGTTATTGCTCCTGCTACTGCCAATACTCTATATAAAATAGCTAATGGTGTTGCTGACGATCTAGTCAGCACAATCATGTTAGCTTCAAACAAACCTACATTAATAGCTCCTTCAATGAATGTAAAAATGTGGGAAAATCAAAATACAGTTTCAAATGTTTTAAAGTTAAAAGAGCAAGGAATTCACTTTATAGGCCCTAATAAAGGTGAAATGGCATGTGGTGAAATTGGCTATGGAAAGATGGCATCAGTTGAAGAAATAAAAAAAGAAATTGATTACCTTCTCAAGCCGGGTTTTTTAGATGGTAAGAGGGCTTTAGTAACATCTGGTCCAACAATCGAAAAAATTGATCCTGTAAGATTTTTGTCAAATAATTCATCTGGTAAACAAGGTCATGCAATTGCGGATGCTCTCAGAAGACATGGCGCTGATACAAACCTTATCAGTGGACCAGTAAATATTAAAGATCCAGAAAATGTTAAAGTTACAAAAGTTAATTCTGCAGAAGAAATGCTTCATGCATGTAGAGAAAGTTTACCAGTTGATATTGCTATTTTTGCTGCTGCTGTATCGGATTGGAAGAGCTCTGAAGTTGCTGATACAAAAATTAAGAAATCCACTGAAAATGAAAATCTAACACTAAATCTTCAACAAAATCAGGATATTTTAAAAGAAATAAGTACATTAAATAAGAATAGACCAGAACTGATAATTGGCTTTTCTCTTGAAACAGATAACCTTGAAGAAAAAGCAAAAGAAAAGTTAAAAAATAAATCTTGCGATTGGATAGTTGCGAACGGCCACCATAATGGTAAGGAAAGTGTTTTTGATAGTGAAATGAATTCAGTTAAATTAATTAAAAATGATAGTCTTGAAGATTGGGGTTATTTAACCAAATATGCTATCGCTGAAAAATTATGTATGAAGATTTCAAAATTCTTTAATGAGGCTGCTTAGTGGATAATGATCATGAACTTGAAAAATATTCGCGCCAAATAATTCTCAATGAGGTAGGTCCTGAAGGGCAACAAAAATTAAAAAAAGCTAGCGTCCTTATTATAGGCATTGGCGGCTTAGGCTCATCGGTTATTCAATACTTAAATGCTGCTGGAGTAGGAAAGATAGGTATTGTAGATTATGACAAAGTTGAGCTTTCAAATTTAAATAGACAATTAATATATAAAAACAGTGACATAGGAAAAAGTAAGGTTGATGTCGCAAGCAATTATATATCAGAATTAAATTCATCTACCAAAATCGAAATCTTTAAAATGCGAATAGATGAAAAGAATTTATCAAATATTATTGGGGATTATGATATTTTAGCAGATTGCACAGATAATTTAGAGACGAGACTATCTATAAATGATGTATGTACTAAATTTAAAAAAAAATCGGTTGTTTCAGCAGTGGGTGGTTTTTTTGGACAAATAGCATCATTCGACTCAAAAGATGATGATTTGAATAATCCTAATAAAACCTATAGAGACCTTATGAAACATCAAGCCTTTGAAGAAGATAGTTGTGATAATATTGGAACTATTGGTTCAGTAGTAGGAGCAATAGGCGCTATGCAAGCAACAGAAATAATAAAATTAATAATTGGAAGTAAAGAAAATTTAATTAATAAACTTCTAATCTTTGATTTTATAACATTCCAAAGTAAAACTCTTAAATTATAAGAAAAATGAGTAAAATATTTATCAAAATAAAAATGGTTCATTTAATTTGGCTATTTTTTTTATTATTAAACATCGCTTTCTCATTTTCTGCTTATTCAAAAGCACCCGCTACTGAGTGGCTATCATTGAAGTATGATAAAACATATCTTAGATCGGGGCCTTCAAAACAAAATAAAGTCCTATGGACCTATAAAAAGAAAGGTCTGCCTATTAAACTTATAAGAAAAAAAGGTGATTGGTATGAAGTAGAAATGCCTGAACAAATCAAAGGCTGGATTAATTCTTCACAAATTTCATTTAAAAGAAGAGTACTAGTAATTTCTGAAAATCCGATAAATATTAGAAAAAAAGAAGAAATCTCATCAAAGATAGTTGCCAAAGCTAGCAGAAATGTTGTTGGTGAATTAATAGGGTGTCAAAAAAGATTTTGTAAAATTGACTTTTACAAAATTGAAGGTTTTGTTGAAAAAGATTCTTTGTGGGGAATAGATTAATATGTGGAGCCAAATTTTGACTCCACAAATATAATTTATTAGTACAAATCAGAATTCATAACTTTATTCCAAGCCGAAATAAAGTCAGAAACAAATTTTTCTTTAGAATCCTCTTGAGCATAAAGTTCAGTAATTGCCCTTAATTGAGAATTTGATCCAAAAACTAGATCAACTCTTGAGGCAGAAGATACTTTTTCTCCAGATTCTCGATCAACTGACTCAAAAGAATTGCCAGTTCCATTAGGTTGCCAAGATACTGACATATCCAACAACTTTACTAAATAGTCATTAGTTAATTCATTTGGATCTTCTGTAAAATTGCCATATCCATTATGTGTTATGCCTAATGATCTTAATCCACCAAGTAATACTGTCATTTCTGGAGCTGTTAATCCGAGTAATTGAGCTCTATCAAGCATCATCTCTTCTGCTCTGACATCAAGACCATCTCGATGATAATTCCTAAATCCGTCGGAAAGTGGTTCTAGATAAGAAAAAGAATCTATATCTGTTTGATCTTGTGATGAATCGCCTCTACCAGGAGTAAAATCGACACTTTTACCAGAAGCTTTTTCAATTCCTAAATTTCCTCCAAGAATTATAATGTCAGCAACTGATACCCCTGTTTCTGAAGAGATATTTTCATAAGCAGATAATACTTTTTCAAGTTGTTCTGGCTTATTTACTTCCCAATTTTTTTGTGGCTCAAGTCTAATACGAGCACCATTTGCTCCGCCCCTAAGATCAGAACCTCTGAAAGTAGATGCGCTTGCCCAGGCAGTTTCAACAAGTTCTTGGATACTTAATCCAGCCTCATCAATTTTACTTTTAACTGAATTGATATCATAATCTTTATTTCCAGCAGGTACAGGATCTTGCCAAATCAATTCTTCGGTTGGAGCTTCAGGCCCAATGTAATTTGTAATAGGTCCCATATCTCTGTGAAGAAGCTTAAACCATGCTCTTGCAAATGCATCAGCAAATTCATCAGGATTTTCATGGAACCTTTTAGAAATTTCTTTATAAATTGGATCTTCCCTTAATGCTATATCAGTAGTTGCCATCATAGTGGGAACTTTTTTTGATGAATCATGGGCTTCAGGAGCCATATCTTCCTCTTTTTGATCTTTTGCGAACCATTGATGTGCGCCTGCAGGACTTTTACCTAGTTCCCATTCATATCCAAAAAGCAGATCAAAATAACCATTATCCCACTTAATAGGGTCTGCAGTCCATGCGCCTTCTAGACCGCTTGTTATTGCATCACCACCTACTCCAGAACCATGCTCATTTTTCCAACCAAAACCCATTGACTCTAATGGAGCACCTTCTGGCTCTACGCCAACATTTGATTCAAGGGATGCGCCATGAGCCTTACCAAATGTATGTCCACCGGCAATTAAAGCTACTGTTTCCTCATCATTCATGGCCATTCTTCCGAATGTTTCTCTTATATCCTTTGCGCTGGCTAGCGGATCAGGGTTTCCGTCAGGGCCTTGTGGATTCACATAAATCAATCCCATTTGAACAGCAGCAAGAGGATTATCTAATTCTCTTTCACCTTTGTATCTGCTATTAGTAAGCCATTCTTTTTCAGCACCCCATAATATATCTTCCTCAGGACCCCATATATCTTCTCGGCCACCACTGAAACCAAATGTTTTTCCTCCCATAGATTCAATAGCCACATTTCCAGATAAAATTAATAGATCAGCCCAACTAATTTTATTTCCATATTTTTGTTTAATCGGCCAAAGCAAACGTCTTGCCTTATCTAAATTTCCATTATCTGGCCAGCTATTCAACGGAGCAAAACGCATAGATCCGGTTCCGCCGCCGCCGCGCCCATCAGTGCTTCTATATGTACCTGCAGCATGCCATGTTAAACGAATAAAGAATGGTCCATAATGACCATAATCAGCTGGCCACCACTCTTGAGAATCTGTCATTAAATCATTTAAATCTTTCTTAAGAGAATCATAATCAAGTTTTTTGAATTCTTCTCTATAATCAAAATCCTCACCAAGTGGATTTGATTTTCTGTCATGTTGATGAAGTATTCCTAAATTTAATTGATCTGGCCACCAATCTTTATTGGCTGTGCCAGTTGAACTATTACTAGTCATAGCCCCATGCATTACAGGGCATTTATTTTCGTTTTCAGTTGCGTTACTCATGTTTTATTCTCCAAACATATTTATTAAATTAAATCTTAATTAAAATCTCAACTTTCTTTATATCATCTTTTTTTATTGCCTTATGAAGGGATAGATCAATTTCTTCTGGCTCAATATCGTAAAGTTTAAGTTCTTTTGTATCATATATATGATAATGATCTGATGTATTTGTATCAAACCAAGAGCGATCATCATCTATCATTACTTTTGAGATTAGACCTTTAGCATAAAAATCATTTAAAACATTATAAATAGTCCCAGCGGAGATTTTAATTCCTTTTTCTGAACATTTTTTTTCTACAACATCAGCGGAAAAGTGCCAATTTTCCTCTTTAAATAAAATTTTAAAGATAGCGATTCTTTGATTAGTTGGTCTAAGATTATTTTGTCTTAAAACATCTTTGATTTTTTTAAAGGGCATAATTTTTTTTACATTTTCCACAGTTTAGAGTCAATATAAAGTAGAAAAAAAATCTTTTCCTTACTTACCAACAATTAATGTGATAAATGACTGAAGTTAGGAATAAAATGGAACAAAAAAATAATTATAATTATGAAGATCTAATAACCTGCGCAAGAGGTGAATTATTTGGGCCAGGAAATGCACAATTACCTATGCCTCCAATGCTAATGTTTGACAAAATAAATAATATATCCTCGGAAGGTGGCTCTAATAATAAAGGTGTTATAAATGCTGAAATGGAAATAAAACCAGACTTATGGTTTTTTGATTGCCATTTTATTGATGACCCTGTGATGCCTGGTTGCTTAGGTTTAGATGCGATGTGGCAACTACTTGGTTTCTACCTAGGTTGGCTTGGTGAAAAGGGAAGAGGAAGGGCAATATCAGTTGGAAATGTAAAATTTTCAGGAATGATTTTACCGCAAACAAAAAAATTAGAATATACTATTAATTTGAAAAGAGTTTTAACGAGTAAGTTGGTGCTTGGAATTGCTGATGGTATATTATCAGCTGATGGTGAAATAATATATGAAGCAAGTGATCTTAGAGTAGCATTGTTTTCATAAGAAAGAGGGATAAAATATGCGACGTGTGGCTGTAACAGGTATGGGAATTGTATCTTGTATTGGAAACAATACTCAGGAAGTTCTCTCAAACCTTAGAGAAGGTAAGTCAGGAATATCAAAATCTGAGGAGCATGTGGATTTAGGTTTCAGAAGTCAAATTTATGGTAAACCAGATCTTGATCCTGAAGAATATTTAGATAAAAAAACTAGAAGATTTATGGGTATGGGAGCAGCATGGAATTACATATCTATGCAGCAAGCTATAGAAGATGCTGGACTTGAAGAAAAAGATATTATTAATGAAAAGACCGGTATCATTATGGGTTCAGGCGGACCTTCAACAAAAACACTTGTTGAGTCAGCAGATATAACTCGGGAAAAAGGACCAAAAAGAGTTGGTCCATTTGCAGTCCCTAAAGCAATGTCATCAACAAACTCGGCAACCTTAGCTACACCGTTTGGTATAAAAGGGATAAATTATTCAATTTCCTCAGCTTGTGCAACTTCCTCTCATTGCATAGGCAATGCATATGAACTTATTCAATTTGGAAAGCAAGACACAATGTTTGCAGGTGGTGGTGAAGAACTTAACTGGGCTCTATCAGTTCTATTTGATGCTATGGGTGCAATGTCTTCCAAATATAATGATAATCCAGCCACATCAAGTAGAGCATATGATAAAGACAGAGATGGCTTTGTAATTGCTGGTGGTGCAGGAGTTCTTGTTCTTGAAGAAATGGAAAAGGCTAAAGCCAGAGGAGCAAAAATTTATGCAGAAATTATAGGTTATGGCGCTACATCAGATGGACATGATATGGTCCAACCTTCTGGCGAAGGAGCTGTGCGATGTATGAGAATGTCAATGGAAAATATAGGTTGTGAAATTGATTATATCAATCCACATGCAACATCTACGCCTATTGGGGATGAAAAAGAAGTTGAAGCAATTAGAGAGACATTTGGAAATAAGATTCCCAACATAAGCGCAACTAAATCTTTAACTGGCCATAGCCTCGGAGCAGCTGGAGTTCAAGAAGCTATTTATTCAATACTAATGATGCAAAATGATTTTATTGCAAAATCTGCTAACATTGAAAATATTGATCCAAAATTTGAGGACTTACCAATCAATAGAGAGAGAATTGATAATGCTAATATTGGTTGCCTATTATCAAATAGTTTTGGATTTGGTGGAACTAATGCTTCATTAGTCTTTAAAAATCCTAATTTATAAATTTTATGAAATGTTAAAACTATGAATAACCAGATAATGATAGGTAAAAAGGGTTTAGTAATGGGAGTAGCAAATGATCATTCTCTTGCTTGGGGTATAGCCAATAAACTCCATCAAAGTGGTGCTGATATAGCTTTCACATATCAAGGAGAAACTTTCAAAAAAAGGGTTGAGCCTTTAGCAAATTCGATCAATTGTGGAGAAAATTTGATTGATTGTGATGTTCTAAATGAAAATGAGCTAATCAATGCCTATGATTTCATAAAAGAAAAATGGGGTCAAATTGACTTTATTGTTCACTCAATAGCTCATTCAGATAAAAATGAGCTTAATGGAAAATACATTGATACGAGTAGAGAAAATTTTCTTAAAACTTTGGAAGTTTCATGTTTCTCGTTAACAAATATTACAAAGACTTTTGAGCCTTTGATTAATGATAACGGTTCAATTTTAACTTTAACATATGGCGGCTCTGAAAGAGTAATCCCTAATTATAATGTTATGGGAGTTGCTAAGGCTGCTCTAGAATCATCTGTAAGATATCTTGCTGTCGATCTGGGTGATAGAGGTATAAGAATTAATGCATTATCGGCAGGTATGATGAGAACGCTTGCAGGTTCGGCAGTTAAAAATGCTAGAAGTATGTTTAATTTTGCTGAAAAACATAAACCTCTAAAAAACATTCCATTAGATTTAGAAGATATTGGTTCATCGGGCCTATATTTACTATCAGATCTCTCTAGAGGAGTAACGGGTGAAATACATTATGTTGACCAGGGCTATAATTTTATAGGTATGCCTAAGACAGATAATTTAAAAGATTAATCCTCTTTTTCAGTATTTTTGTCTGTCTTTTTTTCTTTTTCAGTATTTTTGTCTGTCTTTTTTTCTTCCCCAGTCTCTTGATCAATATTTTTCATAGATAGCTTAACTTTACCTCGATCAAATCCAACAAACTTTACCTTAACCATATCACCTTCATTAACAATATCTGTAACCTTGTTAACTCTTTCATTAGCTAATTGAGAAATATGAACTAGACCATCTCTTTTTCCAAAGAAATTAACAAAAGCACCAAAGTCCATAATTTTTACAACTTTACCTTCATAAATTGTTCCAACTTCTGGCTCGGCAACAATTGAATTAATCATTTCTAGGGCTTTTTCTATTGCATCAGCATTATTAGATGCAATTTTAACAACTCCATCATCATTAATATCAACTTTTGCTCCACTTTCTTCAACAATTTCTCTTATAACTTTTCCTCCAGCACCAATCACTTCTCTAATTTTATCTGTGGGAACATTTATTGTTTCAATTCTAGGTGCGTTTGAGTTAACTGTGTCTCTAGCCTTATCTATTGCTTTAGCCATTTCTCCAAGAATATGAATTCTACCATTTTTTGCCTGCGATAATGCAGTTTCCATAATATCTTTAGTAATACCAGTTATTTTAATATCCATCTGCAAAGAAGTTATTCCATCATTTGTACCGGCTACTTTAAAATCCATATCGCCAAGATGGTCTTCGTCTCCAAGGATATCTGATAATACAGCAATTCGATCGTCTTCCTTAATTAAGCCCATAGCTATACCGGCAACAGGTTTAGATAGAGGTATTCCAGCATCCATCATAGATAAAGAGGACCCACAAACTGTTGCCATCGAAGAAGATCCGTTTGATTCAGTAATCTCAGAAACAAGTCTTATAGTATATGGAAAAGTCTCATACTCAGGCATAACTGCTTTTAAGGCTCGCCATGCTAACTTGCCATGACCTATCTCTCTTCTTCCAGTAAAACCAGTTCTCCCAGTTTCTCCAACAGAATAAGGTGGAAAATTATAATGTAACATAAATTGTTCTTTATAGGTTTCATCTAATCCATCAACAAATTTTTCATCATCACCTGTTCCAAGAGTTGTAACCACTAAAGCTTGTGTTTCCCCTCTTGTGAAAAGTGCCGAGCCATGAGTCAAAGGAAGGATACTAACATCAGATTGAATTGGTCTAACTGTTTCTAAGTCACGACCGTCAATTCTTTCTCCAGTATCTAATATGTTATTCCTTACAATATTTTTTTCAACGGTTTTGAAAGCTGTTGATACTTCAGATTCACTAAGACCTTCGTCTTCACCATTCTCTGAAACTAATTCGGTTATGAGATTCTTTTTGATCTCTGCAATTTTATCTGTTCTTTTTTGTTTATCAGCCTCTTTATATGCCGCTGATAGATCATCATTAACAACTGAGCTTACTTTATCTTCAACATCAGATATATCTTCTTTTTCAAATTCTCTTGGTTCCTTGGCGGCTTTTTCAGCTAAACTAATTATCGCATCAATGACTTGCCCAAAATTATCTTGTCCAAATGTAACTGCTCCTAACATCACTTCTTCAGACAATTCTTTTGCCTCAGATTCCACCATTAAAACAGCATCCTTTGTTCCAGCCACAACTAGATCTAGGTCAGAATCATCCATTTCGGATCTTTTAGGATTTAATATGTATTCACCATCCTTAAATCCTACTCTTGCTGCACCAATTGGGCCCATAAAAGGAACGCCTGATAGAGTCAATGCAGCTGAACACGCGATCATAGCGACTATATCTGGATCATTTTCCGTATCATAACTTATAACTGTTGCGATAACTTGCGTTTCACATTTGAAGCCATCGGCAAAAAGGGGTCTAATTGGTCTATCAATTAATCTTGAAACTAAAGTTTCTTTTTCTGAAGGTCTACCCTCTCTCTTAAAAAAACCACCAGGAATCTTACCTGCGGCGTAAGCCTTCTCTTGATAATTTACTGTAAGCGGAAAAAAATCTATATCTTTCTTTTCATCTCTATCAGAAACAACTGTGGCTAGAACTGATGTCCCACCATATGTAGCTATAACTGAACCATGCGCTTGTCTAGCAACCCTTCCAGTTTCTATAGTTAATTTTTTTCCACCCCATTCTAAAACTTCATTTTGAATATCAAACATTTTTTCACATACTTCCTATATTGATTTTTAATAGATATAAATTATAGATTTAAGAAATGATTATCTTCTTAAACCAAGTCGAGCAATAAGATCTTCATAACGAGGCTCATCTTTAGACTTGATATAGTCTAAAATTTTTCTTCTTTGGTTAACTAGTTTTAGTAAACCTTGTCGTGAATGATTATCCTTTTTGTGATCTTTAAAGTGCTCAGTAAGGTTTTTAATTCTTTCTGTCAAAACAGCTACTTGAACTTCTGGTGATCCAGTGTCACCTTCAATGGTAGCAAAATCTTTTATAATTTCCTTTTTTCTATCAGCGTTTATCGACATCAAATACTCCTTAATTAAAAATTTCCTCAGAAAAAACTTTCTTAGGTTTGAAAGAATTTTCAACAACAGTGGCGAGACCAATAGGCCTATTATCTTTTAACAACAGGACCTCTCTTCCCAGCTTAGAATATTTTAGTAGATCATTATTAGAAAATGATTGACCTTGTTGAAATCTTTTTGCCTCTTTGTCACTTATAAGTAACGCCGGGATGTCGTCCAGCACTTCACTTAAAGGAACAAGAAGGTTTCCTCCAACCATTCCAGCTGGCGCACTATGCACTAATTTTTCAATCGTTTCTAGTGAAAAAGCGTTTTCAAGTGAAAATTGGCCTAATTCCGTCCTTTCAAGACTATCAATTACCCCTGAAGTTGCTAATTTTTCACACAAATCTCTTGCTAAAGATCTTATGTAAAAACCTTTACCAACTTTTGCTAAAAATTCAGTTTTGTTTTTTTTATGATCTTTTATTATTAGTTCATATAATTTTACCTTTTTCTCTTTAATATTAAAATCAATACCACTACGCGCAAGCTTATAAGCTCTTTGTCCGTTAATTTTAACAGCAGAATATTTTGGTGGACGTTGATAAAATTCACCTTTGAAATCACTTACTGCATCGAGAATATCTTCCTTAGATGGTACAAAATTTGATTCATCTATTACTTCACCTTCCATATCATGAGTTGTAGTTCTGATGCCCCATGATATTGAAAATCTATATTCTTTTTTTGAAGAAACTAAATAAGGAATTGTCTTTGTTGCGCTCCCAAAAGCAATTGGTAATATTCCTGTTGCTAAAGGATCTAATGTTCCTGCATGACCAATTCTTTTAATAGAGAATATTTTCTTTAATCGTCTTATCACATCAAATGAACTTACATTTTTTGGTTTATTGACAAATATCCAACCGCTGGAGAAATAACTGTTTTCTGATTTTAATTTAACTAGAGATTGTATCATTTTTTACTTTTTCCGAAGAAAATAATTCATCTAGTCTTTCAATTTCATTTATTGTTTCATCAAAATAGAATGATATTTCAGGTGCATATTTTAAGTTCACTCTATCAACTATTTTTTTTCTGATAATTTTTTTTGATACATTTAATGCATTAATAATTTTTTCTGTATCAGAAATAGTTGTTGGTACAATATAAAATTTTGCATTTCTTAAATCAGGAGACACATCAACATGAGTAATAGTAACCAAAATATTATCTAAAAAAGGGTTTTTACTTTCACCCCTGATCAAAATCTCATTAAGTGCTGATTTTAAAAGCTCCTGTACTCTCAGCTGTCTTTGAGAAACCTCTTTGTCGTGAATTAAATTTTTTTTCTTCATTTTTTATAAACAAATTATATCTTCTTTTTAATTTCTTTAACTTCATAACATTCGATCTTATCTTTAGGTTTAATATCCTCATTATTGTCAAAAGCTAAACCACATTCTTGACCAGATTGAACCTCTTTAGCATCATCCTTAAATCTCTTAAGTTCTGATATTTTACCCTCATAGACCACAATGCCATCTCTTATTAATCTTGCATATTCTCCCTTTTTGACAGTTCCGTCATTAACCATGCAACCAGCAATGTTTCCAGTCTTTGATATTTTGAATACTTCTAATACTTCAGCATTACCAATGATATTTTCTTTTAATTCCGGATCGAGTTTTCCCTCTAACATATTTTTAATATCATCAAGTAAATCGTAAATAATCGAGTGATAAATTATATTTATTTGAGATTTATCTGCTAAATCCTTTGCTTGAGTATTAGCCCTAACATTAAAACCAAAAACTATTGAGTTAGATGTTTCTGCCAAAGAAATATCACTTTCAGAAATTGCCCCGACGCCTGAATGTACTACTCTACACGCTATTTCTTCATTACCTATATTGAGCACCCCATCTTTTATCGCCTCGGAAGATCCATGAACATCGGCTTTTATAATTACTGGCAATTCTTTTTTTGTTTCATCCTTAATTTTAGACAACATTTGTTCGATATTTGATTGGGGAACATTTGGAGTATCTTTTTTGTTTTGCCTCTCTCTATACTCAGTTATCTCCCTTGCCCTTGCTTCATTTTCAACGACTGAAAGGAAATCACCAGCGTTAGGGGTATTATTAAGTCCTAAAACTTCAATAGGATCGCCGGGATAACATTCGTTAACTTGATCCCCTTTATCATTGATTAAAGACCTTACCTTTCCCCAATTTTGTCCAACAATTGCTATATCACCTTTTTTTAGAGTTCCTTTTTGAATTATTGTTGTTACTACAGGTCCTCTACCTTTATCTAATTTAGCTTCAATAACAAAACCTTCGGCATGTCTATCTGGGTTTGCTTTAAGATCAAGAATTTCAGCTTGAAGATTAATTGCTTCTAGTAAATCATCGATACCTTCTTTAGTTTGAGCAGAAAGCTCAATACACTGGATATCACCGCCTAGTTCTTCAACAATTAACTCGTGTTCCAAAAGATCATTTTTTGTTTTTGTTGGATTTGCTTCAGGTTTATCCATTTTATTAATTGCAATAATGATAGGAACATTGGCCTCTTTTGAATGATTAATTGCCTCAATTGTTTGAGGCATAACACTATCATCAGCGGCAACAACAAGAATAACAATATCTGTTACTTTTGCGCCTCTAGCTCTCATAGAAGTAAATGCTGCATGACCGGGTGTATCAATAAAAGTAATTTTGTTATCATTTTTAATTATTTGATAAGCACCAATATGTTGGGTAATTCCTCCAGCTTCTGCCGATACGATGCTTGTTTCCCTTATAGAATCTAAAAGTGATGTTTTACCGTGATCAACATGACCCATTATCGTTACAACCGGAGGTCTAGGTTTTTTTGTTTCTTCAGCATCATCATCAGAAGATAGACCAACTTCAACATCAGATTCTGAAACTCTTGTGACTGAATGTCCAAATTCTTCAGCAATCAATTCAGCTGTATCAGCATCAAGGAAGTCATTAATTTTAACCATGACACCTTGCTGCATTAAAGATTTTATTACATCGACACCCCTTTCGGCCATTCGATTTGAAAGTTCTTGGACAGTTATAGATTCAGGTATAATTACATTTCTAGCTATTTTTTCTTTAGGAGCGTCAGTTAAAATAGCCTTCTTTTTTGCTTTTTCTTGTCTTCTTCTAATAGAAGCAAGAGATCTTTGCCTTTCATTTTCATTCAATGCTTCAGAAATTGTAAGTTTACCTTTTCTTCTTTTTTGTGGTTCACCTCTTGGTTTTTTTGTTGATTTATCCTTATCATCACCTTTGGTCTCTTTTTTCCTCGATGTCTGACCTTGAGTATCAGTTTTTTTGGATGAAAAATTCTTTTTCTTTGAAGTTTTTTCAAATTCACCATCAGATGGTATTTCAGGGGTAACCTTTTCTTCTATGGCTTTCTTTGATTTTTTTGTGCTTTTATCTGTTTTAATTTCTTTTTCTAATGAAGCTTTGTTTTTCTTTCTTTCGTCAGCATCTAAAAGAGCTTTTTCTCTAGCCACTCTTTCCTTATCAGTCAAATTACCTGAAATATCATTATCAGTTGGTTCTTTAATTTTTCTGGAAGTTACTGAACTTGTTCTAGTTTTAATATTTGGCGCACTTGGTTTTCTTGTCTTTGAGATTTTTCCTCTTTTCGATTCAACTACAACTGTAGAAACTCTTGATCCACCTCTACTCCTAGCGCCAATTGTGCTTTTAGAAGATTTAGTATTACTCTTAAGAGATAGTGTCTTCTCTTTTTTATCTTTTTTGGTATCTTCAGGCATATCTTTTTCCTCAATTATAAAAATAAAAGATTAATTATCGTCTGATTTAATCTCAGAGCTATCATCTTCCACAACTAGCTCCTGATCAGTTTGTATATCTTCGTCCAATTCTTCTTCGATCTCTTCTTCTACAATACCAATGATTTTTCTAGCCTTCATTATTAACTCATTTGCATAATCTTCACCTAATTCAAATGAGGATAATATTCCTGTTTCACGATGTTTAACTCCGTCTTTATATTCTTCCCATCCAACTAGATCATCTGTAGAACAATAAGCAAAATCTTCTAGACTTTTAACATCATTTTCACCCAACTGGATAATCATCTTTAAATTAAGTTCTTCAATTTGTAGAATATCATCTTGAACGCCAAGTTCCTTTCTTTTTTCTTCCAAAATAATATTTTCTTTTTCTAGAAAATCATTTGCTCTAGCTTGAATTTCTTGGGCAGTTTCTTCATCAAATCCAGAAATACTAGTTATTTCATCGATTTCAACCATTGCAACTTCTTCAACCTCGGAAAAGCCTTCAGTTACTAATAGCTGAGCTAATAATTCATCAACATCCAATGCATCAATAAATAAATTGGTCCTTTCCAGAAATTCTTTTTGCCGACGCTCAGACTCTTGATCTTCGGTAAGTATATCTATTTCCCATCCAGATAGTTCTGAAGCTAATCTCACATTCTGACCTCTTCGTCCGATAGCTAAAGATAATTGATCTTCAGGAACAACTACTTCAAGTCTCTCATCCTCATCGTAAAGAACGACTTTCATTACTTCTGCTGGCTGAAGAGCTTTTACAACAAAGTCTGCTATATTATCAGTCCAAGACAAGATATCTATCTTTTCGCCTTGAAGTTCATTCACAACTGCTTGTACCCTGCTACCTCTCATACCAACACATGCACCAACAGGATCGATACTTGTTTCTTTTGAGAATACAGCTATTTTAGCACGACTTCCGGGGTCACGCGCAACTCCAATAATTTCAATAATACCATCATAAATTTCAGGAACCTCTTGCGCAAAAAGATTGGCCATAAAATCTGAATGAGTTCTCGATAAGAAAATTTGAGGCCCTCTTATTTCTCTTCTTACTTCATAAATGTAAGCTCTTACTCTATCTCCTGCTCTGTACGCCTCTCTTGGAAGCAATTGATCCCTTCTGATTACAGCTTCTGCTCTACCTAGATCAACTACAACAGAGTTATATTCTACTCTCTTAACTACTCCACTTATTATTTCACCTACTCTATCTTTAAATTCTTCGTAATGCCTTTCTCTTTCAGCATCTCTAACCTTCTGAACAATAACTTGTTTTGCACTCTGAGCAGCTACTCTTCCAAAATCTATTGGTGGAAGTTCTTCCTCAACCGCTGGGCCATCTATAGATGCATCCTTATTTATTTTTTTAGCGTCCTTTAAATTAATTTGCCTAAAATTATCTTCAACTTCTTCTACTACTTCTAATAACCTAAGTAATCGAATGCTTCCTGTGTCATTGTTGATATCAACTCTTATCTTATTTTCTGCACCATATTTAGAAGCAGCCGCTTTTTCAATTGCCTCAGCCATTGCAGATAAAACAATTTCTTTATCAATTGCCTTTTCTTTGGCAACCGCATCGGCGATTTGTAATAATTCTAATCTGTTAGCGCTTATACCTGTTGGTGACATAATATTTTCCTTTCATGAAACTAACTAATTAAATTTGGTTTTGGAGGATCCTTTGTTACCCAAGATAGGATTATCTCTTTAATCGATAATGGGTCTAAAAAATATTCTCCGTTAAATTCTTTCTCATTTTCCATAAATATTTTTACTTTATTTTCAGAGTATCCCAGAAGTTTAGCTTTAAATTTTCTTGGAAACTCATCTCCGCTCTTTAATTTTATTTTTACAAAATTATCAGACCAAATACTAAAATCTTTTTCTCTGGTAAGCGGTCTTTCTATTCCTGGTGAAGATATTTCCAAAGAGTAATCTTCGTACAAATTTTCATTTTTTTCCAAATAATCAACTATAATTTCGTTTACTGCTTCACAATCTTCAAATGACATCGTATGTTGATCATTTTCTGCCATAATTTGAATATTTACCATTTTAGTTCCATTAACTTTTACTCTTACCAGCCCATATTCTAATTCTTCAAACATATTAATTATACTTGAGGCAAGCTCTTGGTTACCGTCCGGCGCTAAAAGATGCTCAAAATAATTTTCCATAAACTATCTTCCAAAAAATAAAAAAAGCGGGAGATTTTTAGTCACCCACTTCGTCATAAATCCGAAATATGTCGCTATATTACAAATAAATTATCAAATATCAAGAAATTATAATTTTTATTACTATTTTTTAACAAAATTAAAATAATAAGGCTGAATATTATTTTTTAGAGCTTTATGCTCATACTTTGTTATATAATTTGATAAATTTCTATTTTTACAATCTAGAGGTTTATCAATAGCCCATATAAAATTACTATTAAAAATAAAATGTCTAAGCCCCCAAAATGCAATACCTTTATCATCGGTATAAAATAAAACTCTTCCATTTGATTTAAGTGATCTTGAAATTTCACTTACACTAGCATTATTGATAATCCTTCTTTTCCAATGTCTTTTTTTTGGCCAAGGATCTGGGAACATAATTAATACTTCATCTAAAAAGTTTGTTTTTAATAACTTCAAATAATCAAAAGCATCTCCATAAAAAAGTCTGATATTTTTTAATTTATGTTTTTCAATATTTAAAAGAAGTTGCGCTATTCCTTTTTTATAATATTCAATGCCTATGAATAAATTATCAGGATAACTTATTGCGCTTTGTAAAAGTTTTTCACCAGTACCAAAACCTATTTCTAATGACTTAATATTGAAATCATTTAATTTCTCCAATTCAAAAAATGATTCTATGGAAATCTTTTCTTGATATAGCTCAAGAATTAACTGCTGGTCTTTTGTTAGAGATCGATTTCTTGAACTAAAATAATTTTTAAAGGTTTGACCATTAAAGAAATTCATTTTTGAATTCATCAGATATATTTAAAGTTTCCCATGTAAAACAGCCATTATCATTAGGCGCTCTTCCAAAATGGCCATAGGATGATGTTTCTGAAAAAATAGGGTTACTTAAACCAAGCATATCTATTATTCCTCTAGGTGATAAATCGAACCTATCTTTTATAAACTTTTCTAATTTACTTGCTTCAACTTTTTTATTCCCATGTAAATCAACAAAAATTGATAATGGTTCAGAAATACCAATAGCGTAAGAAAGTTGAATTGTGCATTTTTCAGAGATACCTGAGTGTACAATATTTTTAGCCAAATATCTTGCAACATATGCAGCTGAACGATCAACCTTTGTAGGATCTTTTCCAGAAAATGCTCCGCCCCCATGAGGAGATGCGCCGCCATAAGTATCAACAATAATTTTTCTCCCAGTTAGGCCTGTGTCACCTACAGGCCCACCTATAACGAAATTACCTGTTGGATTTACTAATAGTTTTGTTTTTTCTGTATACCAATCACTTGGTAAAATATCTTTACACAATACTGCAATTTGTTCGTTTAAGTATTCCTGAGTTGTATCTTCAGTATGCTGAGAGGAAACAACTATTGAATCAATATATTTTGGCTGATCATTTTCATAAAAAAGAGTTAATTGAGATTTTGAGTCTGGAAGCAATCCTTGAATAATATTGTTTTTTCTTTTATCTGCTAAATTTTTAAGAATTTGATGAGAATAGGATAGAGTAGCTGGCATTAGCTCTGTTGTTTCATTACAAGCATAGCCAAACATAATTCCTTGATCACCAGCACCTTCAGAGCTATTTCCAACTGCATCAACGCCCCTCGCTATGTCGGGTGATTGTTCATGCAAACGAGTCATTATGGTTACATTTTGATAATTAAAATCACCAAAATTATAACCTATATCTTTAATCACATTTCTTGTAATAGACTCAATATCGTTTTCTGAAATTTTTGCTTCTGATCTGACTTCTCCTGAAATTACTACTAAATTAGTAGTCACAAGGGTTTCCACTGCTACTCGCGAATCTTTATCTTCAGACAGATAAGCATCCAAAATAGTATCAGATATCTTATCACAGATCTTATCTGGATGGCCCTCTGAAACAGACTCAGATGTAAAAAAATAATTTCTTGATTGATCAACCATAATTTTTTTTCTTCTTTAAAAGAACCATTATTATTAAGGTTAATATCAATACACTAAAAAATAAAAAATCTCCAACTTTACTATAAAATGTTTCATTGGTTTTTTTAGCTAGAGGAGAAACTATAGATCCTTTTGACTCAAGCTCAACTAAATCAATAACCCTACCATAGGGATCAATAATTGCTGATATCCCGGTATTTGCTGATCGAAAAACTGGGGTACCTTGTTCAATAGCTCTGAATCGTGATGAAATGAAATGCTGATATGGTCCTGAACTATTTCCAAACCAAGCGTCATTAGTAATATTAACAATAAAATCGAGATCTTCTTTATTTGGATTAATCTCTTCTGGAAAAATTATTTCATAACATATAGCTATTCTAGCATTACCTAAACTTGTATTGATAGTCTTGATTTCTTCACCACTTTCAAAGCCAATATCACCAGTGACAATTTTTAGAAAAGGCAATTTTGATAAAAGGTTCTTAAAGGGCATATATTCACCAAAAGGTACAAGATGTGTTTTATCATAAACCGCTTTAATCTCTTTACTTTGATCAATTAACAAAGCTGAATTTCTAAACTTTTCGTTTTGAAAAGTAACATTACCAATTAATATTTCACTTTTTGATGATATATTATCTATAATAAACTGAATTACCTCAGGATTATATTGCAACAATAAAGGTACTGAACTTTCAGGCCAAATTATAAGATCCGCTTCATGGTTGTTTGATAAATCAATTAGGTTTTTTACATCTTCATATCTATCAGAGCTATCAATTTTATCACTTTGTAAAACATTTGGCTGTATAACACTTATAACGCGATTATTTATAAATATATTTTCTTTAATCCTTGCTGATCCATAAAAAAAGATGATTGGCAATATGCTTAATAAAATTAAAGCCTTGAAATAGTCTATTTTTTTCCAAAAAAACAAAACGAATTGTGTGCACAATATCAATAAGAAAGTAGCTAAATATTGGCCAGTAATAGAAAATATTTGCATAAAATTATCATGTGCAGCAAGAGCATGAGAAAAATTATTCCATGAAAAACCTGTAAAAATATTTCCTCTTAAGAATTCACCAATAGAAATACAAGCGGCTAGAGAAATCGTCTTGATAAATTTTGTATCCCAAAAAATTGTTGGAATAATAAAACTTGGAGATGCAAAAATCAGCATTAAAAAAGGTAAACCAAAAAGAGTAATATATTTAAAGGAAGATAATTCAGGCTTGTATTCAAAAGCATAAATAATCCATGAAAAACCAAAAAGGAAATAAAAATAAAGAAATCCACCTAGCAAAATAAATATCGAAATAAACCTCTTTCGATATTTTTGGTTTCTAATTATTTTATCAAGAATGATGTGAAGAATAGGAAAAATTAAGAAAATAAGAAAAAAGAAATTCCATGGGGCCTGAACCAAATTAGCAATTGCACCCAAAAGGGATGTGACTAAAAAAAATTTAAACATATTTATCTATTAAAATTTTAGTTATTCTCGATCAGCTTTAATTCTTAATCTTACCTTTTTTATTCTTCTAGAATCAGCATCTGTGATTTCAATCTCAAAACCAAGAGGGTGATTGATTAATTCACCCCTTTGAGGAACTCTACCAGCTAAAACAAAGACTAAACCACCTATAGTGTTAATTTCTTCATCAATATCATCAGTAAATAACGATTTTCCAACAATATCATTTATTTCTTCAATAGAAGCTCTTGCTGAACTATCAATATAATTATCGTAGATCTTTATTCTATCCAAATCTTCTTCAAATAATTCATCTTCTATTTCGCCAATAATTTCCTCAATTAAATCCTCAATAGTTACTAAGCCATCAGTTCCTCCATACTCGTCAATTACTAACGCCATATGAATTCTTGATGTTTGCATTCTTACAAGAAGATCTCTTGATTTCATTGAAGGTGGAACAAAAAGTATTTCTCTTAAAAACTTTTCTATATCAATATCATCAAAATTTTTATCTGAAAAAACACTTATAAGATCCTTCATATGTAACATTCCAATGGGATTATCAAGGGTTTCCTTATAAACAGGTATTCTAGAATGATTGGATTCAGAAAAAATTTTTAATATATCTTTAACATCGGTATCAAGTTCAAGCCCCACAATATCTGCGCGAGGTACCATGCAATCCTCCACCCTTGATTCTCCAAATCCTATAACATTATTAAGCATGTTTTTTTCTTCAGGAGTTAGTTCTCTTGAAGAATTATCAGAAGTATCAATAATATTATTAATATCCTTAGAGTTTTCATTATTGTTGGAACGGAATAATTTTATCTTAGAAAAAATACTCATTTACACTTTATCCTCATAAGGGTTTGAAATATTTAAAAGTTTTAAAAGCTCAATTTCTTTTTTTTCCATGATTGTAGAATCTTCCTCACTATCGTGAGCAAAATCTAGCAAATGCAAAAATCCGTGAATAACCATATGAGCTAAATGACTCATGAATGTCTTATTTTGCTCTTTAGCTTCGCTTAAAATTTTTTCCTTAGATATCACAATATCTCCAATCATTTTTAATTCACTGGATATATTAGCATTAGCAATTGAAAACGATAAAACATTTGTTGATTTATCAATATTTCTATATTTTTTATTCAATTCTCTTATCTCATTGTTATTTGTAAGTAGAACACTTACTTCATGCTCCAATTCATTAGAATCTAGAAGATTTTCGAATGCATGTTCTAAAACTTCATTTACAAATGAAACTTCACTATCTACCCATTCTCTAGTTTTTTTTATAAAAATTGATTTTGATTTATTCATTTTTGTTTTTCAAGCTTAGAATAAGCCTTAACAATCTTGTCTACAAGACGATGCCTGACAATATCTTTATTTTGAAAATTCACTACATCAATTCCTTCGTCTTTAGGTACCAATTTTAATATCTCTTTTAAACCTGATGAACTCCCAGCAGGTAAATCTATTTGGGTTATATCGCCTAAAATTACCATTTTTGAGTTACGGCCCAATCTTGTGACAAACATTTTCATCTGCATATTTGTTGTATTCTGTGCTTCATCTAAAATGATGAAAGCATTTTCTAATGTTCTTCCTCTCATAAAAGCTAAAGGGGCTATCTCAATTACCCCATTATCCATATTACTTTCTAATATTTTTTTGGGCATGAGATCGTTTAAAGCGTCATATAAAGGTCTTAGATAAGGGTCAATTTTTTCTTTTAAATCGCCTGGTAAAAATCCCAACCTTTCTCCTGCTTCAACTGCAGGTCGTGAAAGTATTATTCTTGAAATTTGATTATTAATTAAGCTTTGGACAGCTGCAGCTACTGCCAAATAAGTTTTTCCAGTTCCAGCTGGGCCAACTCCAAAGACTAAATCATTATTATTTATAGCGTCGACAAATTTTTCTTGGTTTTTTGATCTCGCATATATTTTTTTATTTTTAGTTTTTATTAAAAATTTATCTTTTTCTATTTTTTTGCTTTTAAGGAAAACATCTATGTCTTTTATGCCTAATATAATTCCATTATCTAATTCATTATATAGTTCCATGATTTTGTCAGCTGCCATCAAGCTTGATTCATGATCCCCTGAAATCTCCAAAATATTTCCACGATAAGAAATTTCTACTCCGTAATAATTCTCAAACTTTGCAAGGTTCTCGTCGTGATTGCCATATAATTCAGGTAAAAATGAATTATTTTCAAATTCAATAGTGTGCTTTTTGTTGTTTTTATTTATCTGTTTTCTTTTTTGCATCTAATGTAATATTTCACCTGATAGACTATTCTCATTAACTTTTAAAACTTTTATATCCACAATATTACCAATACAGGAGCTATCAGATTGAAAATGAATAGATTGTAAATATGGAGATCTTCCAGAGAAATAACCTCGGGTTGTTTCTTTTTCAACCAATACCTGAAGGTTTTCGTTTAAAAATCTTTGATTATAGTTATACATACTTCGTTTAATTTCATCTTGTAATCTTTGAAGTCTCTCTGATTTTATCTTTTCATCAATTTGATTTTCCATTTGCCCAGCGGGTGTGCCAGGTCTTGGTGAATATTTAAAACTGTATGCATGAGCATAACCAATTTTTTTTATTATTTCTTCTGTCTTATTAAAGTCATCTTCAGTCTCACCTGGAAAACCAACTATAAAATCACCAGATATAGCAATATCTGGTCTTATAGATTTGAGCTCGCTAATAATTTCTACATATTCCTCTGAAGAATAATTTCTATTCATATTTTTCAAAACTTTATTAGATCCCGACTGGATGGGTAAATGAAGATACGGCTGAAGTTTTTCAACATCCCTAAAACTAGAAATTAATTTATGATTCATGTCATTTGGATGGCTTGTGGTAAATCTTATTCTTTTAAGATCTAATAAAGAAAGTTCGTATATCAAATCAGCAAAATCCATTTTCTTTCCATTACTGTTTGACCACGCATTAACATTTTGTCCCAACAAAATAATTTCTTGAACACCAGTACTTATTAGTTGATTTGCTTCATCTTTTATTTCTAAAAATGACCGAGAGGTCTCAACCCCTCTGGTATATGGAACAACACAAAATGTGCAGAATTTATCACAACCTTCCTGAACAGACAAAAATGCACTAATAGCTCTGTTATCTTTTAATCTTTTTGGGAGTTCTGTAAATTTATCTTCATTTGGCGGCTCTATATCGACTATCGCTTTTTTCTTATTTAAATTATCGTTTTCAAAAGATTGTAAAATATCCGGAAGATGATGATAAGTTAAAGGTCCAAAGACCAGATCAATAATTGGCGCTCTTTTAACAAGTTCTTCTCCTTCAGCTTGGGCAACACAACCAGCAACGGCAACTATTGTTTTCTCTTTTTTACCAGATATATTTTTTTTAATTCTTCCCAATTCTGAATATATCTTTTCAGTTGCCTTTTCACGTATATGACAAGTATTTAAAATAACCAAATCTGCATCTTCAACTGAATTAACAGAGTCATAATTATGAGAGCTCATCATTTCTTGCATACGATCACCATCATAAACATTCATCTGGCAACCAAAGTTTTTAATATATAGGCCCTTTTGGGTGTTTTTATCTGAAGTCATTATTTGATTTCTTTATTGCTTCTTTCTTGCATAGAGCTCGAGTCTATGATCAACCAACTCGAAACCTAATTCTTCCGCAATCTTTTTCTGCAGAATTTCTATTTCTTCATTTTGAAATTCTATTATAGTTCCATTTTCAATATCTATCAGATGGTCATGGTGATCTTTCTCCTGAAAGTTCTCATACCGAGATCTTCCATCGCCAAACTCATGTTTGATTAAAATACCAGACTCTTCAAAAAGCCTGACCGTTCTGTAAACAGTTGCTACAGAAATATTGCTATCAATTGCAACTGCTCTTTTATGTAATTCTTCGACATCTGGGTGATCAGTTGATTCATCGAGAACTTTTGCAATAACTCTTCTTTGCTCAGTAAGCCTCAATCCTTTATTTTCACATAATTCTTCTATACTCATTCGTAAATACCTTTAACCCAAATATAAGCACTATATATATGTTTTTTGCAATAATAACCCATCCTGATATGAATTATCGCTCTTATAATAATTTTTTATATTCTTTATGCAAATAAATCCTAATTTTTCATAGAAATTTCTTGCTAAATCATTGTTTATATTGACTTCTAAGAAACACTTAGAAATTTTTCTTTCTTCAAATGATCTCTCGATCTCATTAAATAAGATCAGACCAAGCCCCATATTTCTAAATTTAGTTTCAATTTCAATCGATAAAATTTCTACTTCATCCATTAAAATCCTAAAAAGGCAATATCCTATTGGTATAGAATTATAAATAAGAATTATCCCTTCTCCTCCACCTTTTTCTAATAGATTCTTAATTTCATCTTCATTCCAATTTATGGTGTATTTATCTTTTTGAATTTTCTCTAATATTTGGCAGTTTGATTTGTCTAATTTTTTAAAATCTATTTCTTTTTTTTCATATACCATGATGATCTAACTTTTTCTGCAGAGGGGTTAGAAAAATAATTTAACTCCTCTAATTTATTAAGTTCGAGATTACTGTTTTTAATTTTTAATACTAGATCTAAGGACATATCTCCTAAATTTCTCTCAATTAAATTAAAGTTTTCTATATTTATTTGCTCATTTTGTAATGAGTTTATGACGGCAACATAATTATTTTTTGAAAATTGATTTTCTAAGTCTGCTTTTTTAAGTTTTAAAATGTCAGAAGAACTATCGCTATTTTTTTCAAATACTTTTACAAAAAATTCATTTCCCCTTGAAGGCATAACACAAATATAGCTTTTATCTTTTATTAATTTCTCGTTTTCAAATATGGATAGTAAATCTAATGAGGATATCGAATAAACAGGTAAAGATAATCCCTTGGCAATACCAAGTGCGAAAGAGACACCTACCCTTATACTTGTAAAATTTCCTGGTCCATTTGTAACAACAAGATTGCTAATATCTTTTATGTCTTTTTTTGCTTTCTTAAATGTTTCAAGGGTGACTGAAGTAATGGTTTCTGATTGAAGTTTATTAGAACTATTATGAGAATAAAAGCAATGCATATTACTATCGATAATTGATGCTGAGCATGATCCATATGTTGTATCAATTATTAGAGAATTCATTAGAGAATTTTACATATTTCATCAAAATCAAATCTAGGAGATCTATCAAATAATTTAGAATGATCCCCATAACCAAGATTACATATAAAATTTGACTTAAAATCAGTATTATTAAAGAATTCTTTATCTAAACCCTCATTGTCAAAACCAGACATTGGCCCACAATCTAAACCTAATAAGCGCGCTGAAATAATAAAATATGCTCCTTGTAGAGAACTATTTCTAAAAGCAGTCATTTCAGCAAACTCCTCAGACCATGAAAACCAATCTTTAGCTTCAGGATTATGAGGAAAAAGCTTGGGTATATGATTATAAAACTTTTTATCATAGGCTATTATTGCTGTTATTGGGGCTGATAAAGTTTTTTCAACATTTGACTCAATAACATATTTAATTAATCTCTGTTTAGCTTCGGATGTTTTTATAAAAATTATTCTTGCTGGTGAACAGTTAGCGCTTGTTGGACCCCATTTCATAATATCATAGAGTTCATGCAAAAGGTTATCAGGTACTTCTTTTGGTAGCCAATCATTATGTGACCTACCATTAATGAATATATCTTCGGGTTTACTCATTCTGAAGCGGTACTACACTCTGTACTTCAGGAATATAATGCTTCAACAAGTTTTCTACACCATTTTTCAAGGTCATAGTAGAAGCTGGACATCCATCACAAGAACCTCTCATGCTAATATATACAATACCATCTTCAAATTTATTGAAAATGATATCACCACCATCGCGTGCAACAGCAGGGCGAACTTTCTCTTCAATTATTTCGTTTATTTTAATTGAGGTTTCATCATTTAATTCTTTAATATCCTCAGGAATAGTATTTGAATTTTCATTATTTAGGAAAGGCAAACCAGAAACATAATGATTAGAAATACAACTCAATACTTCTGTTTTAGTATTTTCCCAATCTTTATCTTTTAAGGTTACTGTAATAAAGTCAGATGCTAAGTAAACACCACAAACTCCCTCGATCGAAAAAAGAGAAAGTGCAATAGGGGAAGATTTAGCTGTGTCTGAGTCTTTAAAATATACGGAAGGTAATTCACCCAGTACTTCTTCTCCAGGTATAAATTTTAAAGTTTCTGGATTTGGCGTCTCTTCAGTTTGTATAAACATTTTTCACCTATTTATTAATACCAACAAGTTTGTCAATAGTTTCGCTTTTCATATCACCTGGTATTACAACAACTGGAATAGAAAATCCAGACTTTGATATAAATTCAACCAATTCACCCGGTGAATCACCCTGATTATTTGATGCAATTACTAAATACCCTATATCTGATTTATCCTTAATAATTTCATTTACAATACTGATTTTTGAACCATGTAAGATCTCATAAGAGATATTTACCTTTGAAAAACTGGAGATATTTCTTTGAAGCTCATCAATTAGTAATTTTGTGTTTTGTTCTGCTTCCTCAATAATTTTTCTCTCTACACCCAACCAATGAGTTTCTTTTTGATTATCTATTGCGACAATGACAAATAATTCTTTTTCAGCAAGCTCTGATCTTCTTGCAGCATATCGAACCGCGGATTCACATTCGGGTGTTCCATCAATAACTACTAAAAAATTACCTGTCAATTTTTACTCCTATAATCATCCTAATCCGACTATAGATTTTACTTCTTCAATAATAGGATCAGATTTTTCTCTAGCTTTAATCATCCCATTATGAAGTATTTTCTTTAGATATGTCTTATCATCTTTCAATTCTAAAAATTTATCTCTAATTGGCGCAATTTCATCTGTCACAGCCTCACATAGTTCTTTCTTAAAATCAGATAATTGTTTTCCCTCAAAATCTATTATTATGTTTTCGATTTTCTTTCCTGAAAAAGCTCCATATATATTTATTAAATTATTTATTTCCGGTCTTTCATCAAGTTCTTCAATAGTTACTGGCATAGGCAATGAGTCAGTTTTCGCTTTCATAATTTTCTTCATTATAAGATCATTATCATCAGCAAATTCTATTCTTGTCATCTCAGATGTATCTGACTTAGACATTTTTTTTGAGCCATCACGTAAAGACATCACTCTTGATGCCACTGGCAAAATCATGGGTTCTGGTATTGGGAAAAATCCAACTTCATTACTTTTGCAAAAATCATTATTAAATTTTTGAGCTATATCTCTTGTGATTTCTAAATGTTGCTTTTGGTCATCTCCCACGGGAACTAAATTTGCGTGATATAAAAGAATGTCTGAAGCCATAAGATTTGGATAAACATATAATCCTACCGAAACTTTTTCCCTATTTTTGCCAGCTTTCTCTTTAAATTGAGTCATTCTATTAAGCCAACCGATCCTTGAGACACAATTCAAAATCCATGCTAATTCAGCATGAGCTGGTATTTGGGATTGAACAAAAATTGTCGCTTTACTTGGGTCAATTCCAGACGCGATATAGGCTGCTGCTACTTCATATATATTCTCACTTAGAATTTTAGGGTCTTGCCAAACCGTTATCGCATGAAGATCTACAATACAAAAAATTGAGTCATAATCATTTTGAACATTTACAAAATTTCTAATTGCTCCAAGATAATTCCCAATATGAAGAGATCCTGTAGGCTGTACTCCAGAAAATACTCTTTCTTTATTTTTTTTATTCATCGATGAATTAAAAATCCTTAATAAAAGTCTTTATATCATCTTTCCTATAAAGACCTACCAAAAATAGGAACAATAAATAAGTAACTATCCCTATTAAAACAAGAATAACTAGAGTAATGACTGGATAAGAAAGATTAATATTAGTAATTAAAAAGTTTATTAAAAGAGACATTAATGTTGAACAAAAAATTATTTTTATAAAATCTAACAAAGTATCTTTAGTAAAAAAGACCAAAGATAGTTCTCTTAATTTAATATAAAATATTAAAGCATGAATCCATGCTGAAAAAGAAGTAGCATAAGCAATACCAATAACTCCATAGTTAATAAATAAGGGAATTGATAGAACTATATTTACTGAAATTGCAAAAAGACTATATCGTAAAGGCCTTCTTGTATCTGACATTGAATAGAAAACAGATGAGAATATCCTTATTAGAACAAAAGCTGGAAGACCTATTGAAAAACCAATCAGGACATTTGATACAATACTAACTTCATTTTTACCAAAAACTCCATACTCATAAATAACACTCACAACAATCTCAGATAAAACAATTAAACCAAAGGTAGCTGGTATTATTAATACCAAAGTAAATTTGAGAGTGCTATTTATGAGATTCTTAATTTCCTCTTTTTGTTTATTGATATTCAGTGAGGCTAGGTGAGGCAGGATGACAGTTCCAATAGAAATGCCGATTAAGGCAAGAGGAAGTTGGTAAAGCCGTTCAGCATAATATAATACTGATATACCACCTTCTTTGAATGATGAAATAAATCCTGAAATCAAAATATTAAACTGAACAGCAAAACCAGATATTGCTTGAGGCCAGGCAAGGTTTGAAAAGTCTCTTAATGACTTTTCTCTCTTTTTTCTAATAAACCTCAATGAAAAGTTTTGTTTTTTCAAGATATAAAAAATCAAAAGAAAATGCACCAAACCTGATATTGAAACTGCAAACGATAAAAGGAACCCCCTATCTATAATACTAAGATCAGGAAATAAAAGAGCCGTAATTAAAAAGATATTTAAAAATATTGGCGCTAAGGATGTTACAAAGAATTTACCCTGATTATTGATAATTGCTGAACCTAGAGAAGAAAGAGATATGAAAATTATGTAGGGTAGGGTTAATCTAGAATAACTAACAGCTATATCTAATTTTGTTTGATTTTCACTAAATCCACCTGCTAAAAGATAAATTAGCAATGGCATCAAAATTTGCGCTAATAGAACCGAAACAGTAATAGTCACAATCATATAAAATAAAATGCTTTCGGCAAAATTTATGGATTTATTTCTATTTTTTAGAAAATCTCTTGAAAAAATTGGTATAAAAGAAGCTGCAAATGCGCCCTCAGATGTTATCCTCCTAAAGATATTTGGTATTCTTAATGCTAAAAAAAAGGCATCAGCCACATAACTTATACCGATAACCCTACTAAATAACATGTCGCGCACTAACCCGAGCAAGCGGCTCATTGCTGTGAAAAAACTAACAATAAAAATATTTCTTGGTGTTTTTTTATTTTTATACATATTCATCAAAGCTCATTGATTTAATAAGCTCATTTTGTATATTTTTTAACTTGCTTTTAGATGTTATTTTATCTCCGTTTTTTGATAAAACATAAAAAACATCTGTAGCTCTTTCTCCAAAAGTAGCAATATGCGCGCTTCTTATATTGATATTTAAATCAGATATCTTTCTAGTTAAATCGTTAAGAAGGCCTGGTCTATCTTTGCCACTAACTTCAATAACAGAATATTTATTTGAAAGTGAATTATCAATTGATACATCAGGAGAAATATTAAATGCTGATGATCTTTTATCAATGCTATTTTCATAATTTATCATTGGAATATTTTTTTCATTTATGAAGAATAAAATCTTTTGTTTGATTCTTGATAATCTTTTTGGATCAACAATTTTTTTACCAAAATTATCTTGTATCCATAGAATATCGATCACATTATCATTATTCGAAAATATCCTCGCATCAACAATATTAATATTCATCTCAAGACACCCTGATGTAATTCTTTCAAAAAGCCTTTTCTTGTCTTGAGTTATTACTGTCATAATGGTTGAGGAATAATCATCAGAATTATAGAAATCAATAATATTATTTTCTTTATCACCTATTCCTGTATGCCATGTAATTAAATTCTGTATTTGGATCTTTTCTGGGACAGATATCCAATATTTTTCATCTACTAAATTAAACCATCTAATTTTATCTTCTTCACTTACCTCTGTTATTTCTTTTTTTATTCTTTCTTTAATTTCATTTGTTTTAAACAGCCTATCCTGCTCGGAATAATTTCCTGTTAAAGCCAAGTAAGTTTCGTTGTAAAGATTCTTTAACAATTCACCTTTCCAGTCATTCCATACTCCTGGACCTACAGCTCTAATATCAGCAACAGTAAGAAATAAAAGTAGCTTTAGTCTTTTTGTATTTTGAATTTTTTCGGCAAAATCTGAAATTGTTACAGGATCGGATATATCTCTTCTTTGAGCAAAGTCACTCATCACAAGATGATCTAACACAAGCCAGGAAATCATTTCTTCATCTTTCTCTGAAAGACCAAGGCGCTTAGCCATTTTTTTGACTACTTTTTGTCCTTCTTCTGAATGATCATTTTCTCTTCCCTTAGCTATATCATGAAAGAAAATGGCTAAAGATAGAATTCTCTTTTCTTTTTCATCAAGACTTAATGAATTAAGTATAGTGTAATCTTTGTTTTCTGAGTGAAAGATTTTGTTTAGTTCCCCAACTGCCTTAATTAAATGCTCATCGGCTGTATAATGGTGATACATATTAAATTGCATTAGTCCCACAATTTTTCCAAAGTCGGGAACAAACTTCCCTAAAACTCCACTTTCATTCATGGCTCTAAGTGTTTTTTCTGCCTCAGGACTGCTTAATATATTTGTGAAAACCTCATTAGTTCTTATATTGTTTCTTAATTTATGATCAATTAATTTTACTGACTTCCTTATGAGCCTAATTGCATTAGGGTGTGCAAATAAATTTTTCTTTTCTAAAAAATCAAAAAATAAAATTATTTTTGAAGGATCTTTTTTGAAAATTTCTTCATTTGATATATTTAACCTTCCACTAGATACATAAAAACCTATACTTCCACCAGAAGAGATTAATTTTGCTGGAATTTCAAATATCTTTTTTATGTATGAAAAAAATGAAAACTTATCTTTTTGTCTCTCTTCAAGAACAGAACATATTATTCTGGTTAAATCTCCTACCTCTTTAGCAGTAAGAAAATAATGCTTCATAAATCTTTCAACTGGCTTTAGTCCCTTTCTATCATGGTATCCAAGTTTATCAGCCATTTCCATTTGAACATTAAAGTTAATTACATCATTTGGATTTTTTTCTAAAAAATGCAATTGGCATCTAATATGCCAAAGGAAATCTTCACATCTTCTAAAAGCTTCTGCTTCAGATTTAGTAAGAACTCCATTTTTAACCATTTGCTCTGGCCTAGGAGCTTCATAACAAAAATTTGTCATCCAAGATAAACTTTCTAGATCTCTCAGTCCGCCTTTACCATTTTTCACATTTGGCTCAACAAGATATCTAGATTGTCCCTCCTTAATATGGCGTGTTTCTCTCTCTTCAAGTTTTGCAGCAATAAAATCTCCTGGCGATCTTCTGGAAATTGTATTTCGAAATTTCTTATCAAAGACATTTTTGACTTCTTTATCTCCACAAATATATCTTGCATCTAAAAGAGATGTTGTAATTGTTTGATCTTTGGAAGAAAGAGTTAGACATTCATTAATATTTCTCGTTGCATGACCAATTTTTAGACCAAGATCCCAAAGGAAATAAAGTAGATTTTCAGCTATGCTTTCGGCCCATGCAGTTTTTTTGAAGGGCATCAAAAATAACAGATCAATATCTGAACCTGGAGAAATTTTACCTCTTCCATAACCACCAGTAGCAATTATCGCCATTTTTTCAAAATCTGTCTTATTTTGTGAAATATAACTATGAGCATTAAGATAGTTATAATAATTTTTTATCACATGATCGTATAAGTTGGATATTTCTTCAGCGCATTGCGAGCCTTTATAGTGCCCCTCTTCTAAATTTTTCTTTGCCCTTTCTAAAGAATTTTTAATAATATCCTTTGTTGTTGATACAAGCTCTTGATAGATTTGCCTGTTTTCTCTTAAATTAATGTCCAAATAAGAGGAAAAAAAATCAAAGGAACTGTCATTAATTAATTCTTTAGTTATTTTATTCATGTTTATTTATAATAAAGCTTTTCATTACATTTATTAATATTTTATTCAAAAGTAAAAATTTTAGATAAAGTTATGCATTATAGTAATTAAAATTTATAATAATATATATTTTTATTATAATATTATAAAATACTTGACTGATTTATTATTTTTCTATAGTTAATTCAAAATTGGTAATTTATGGGGCAAAATTGGTATGAGTGATAAGGATAAAAAATCAGGCGAGAGCTATGATGATAAAGAAGCTTTAAGATTTCATGCAGAAGGTAAACCTGGAAAAATTGCAATATCTGCAACAAAACCAATGGAAACACAATCTGACTTGTCCTTAGCATATTCGCCAGGGGTGGCGGCACCTGTTATTGCAATAAGTGAGAAACCAGAAACTGTATATGATTATACTTCAAAAGGAAATTTAGTAGCAGTCATCTCAAATGGTTCAGCCATTTTAGGATTAGGCAACTTGGGTTCTCTTGCGGCCAAACCTGTAATGGAAGGTAAAGCTGTACTATTTAAAAGATTTGCAGATGTTGATGCTATAGATATAGAAATTGATTCAGAAGATGCTGAAATTTTTTCTACAACAGTTGAAAAAATAGGTAGAACTTTTGGTGGAATAAATCTTGAAGATATTAGTGCTCCAGATTGTTTTATTATAGAGAGCGAGCTTAGAGAAAAATTAGATATTCCTGTTTTTCATGACGATCAGCATGGAACAGCTATAATTTCAACTGCAGGCATTATAAATGCACTAGACCTGACTAATAAAAAAATAGAAGATGTTAAAGTCGTCGTTAATGGAGCGGGTGCAGCAGGAATAGCTTGCCTCGAACTACTTAAGTCTATGGGATTACCTCACGAGAATGCTATTTTATGTGATTCAAAAGGTCCTATCTATATTGGTAGAGATGAAAATATTAACCAATGGAAGGCAGCACATGCAATTGATACAGATGCACGATCTTTAGCAGATGCAATGAGAGGTTCAGATATATTTCTTGGTTTATCTGTTAAAGATGCTTTAACTCAAGAAATGCTCAAAACTATGAATAAGGATCCTATAATTTTTGCAATGGCAAATCCTGATCCAGAGATAGATCCAAAATTAGCAAGAGAAGTTAGGCCGGATTGCATAATTGCCACTGGTAGATCAGATTACCCTAATCAGGTAAATAATGTCTTGGGCTTTCCTTATATCTTTAGAGGCGCATTAGATGTCAGAGCAAAGACAATTAATGATGAGATGAAAATAGCATGTGCAGAAGCATTGGCTAAACTTGCAAGAGAGGATGTTCCTGATGAGGTTGCAGCTGCTTACTCTGGTATTAGACCGCGATATGGGCCTGATTATATTATTCCTGCTCCATTTGATCCAAGATTAATTAGAGATATTCCGCCTGCAGTTGCTAAAGCTGCTCAAGAGTCAGGTGTTGCTAGAATGCCAATCGTAGATGAAGATGCCTACAAAAACAGATTATCAGCAAGATTAGATCCTGCAGCAGAAGTAATGCAACCGATATACCAAAAGGCAAAAAGATTGATGAAAAGAGTTGTTTTTGCAGAAGGTGAAGAAGAAAAAGTAATACGAGCAGCATTAAACTTCAGAGAGCTTGGCTTAGGTATTCCAGTATTAGTTGGAAGAAAAGAAAAAATTGAAAAATCTTTATCAGAAATTGGTCAACAACTTCACTCAGGTATTGAAATAGTGAATGCTGAAATTTCAGAAAAATCAGATGAATATGCTAACTATTTGTACTCAAGGCTTCAGAGAAGAGGTGTTTTAACAAGAGACTGCTTGAGGATGGTTAATAATGATAGAAATATATTTTCTGCATGTATGGTATCTTTGGGCGATGCTGATGCTATGGTTACTGGGGTAACAAGAAATTACTCTCTTGCTCTTGAAGATATAAGAAAAGTAATTGATCCAGCTGAAAACAAGAGAATGGTTGGTATTTCAGTAATAATATCTAAAGAAAAAACAGTTCTTGTAGGTGATACTAATGTTCATGATATGCCAAGTGCAGAGGAAATTGCAGACATTACACAAGCTGGAGCAGATTTAGCCAGGAAACTTGGCTTGGACCCTCATGCTGCTCTTCTTGCATATTCTTCTTTTGGTTATCCGGAAGGTGAGCGCTCAACATTTATGAGAGAAGCAGTAGATATACTTGATAAGAGAAATGTAGATTTTGAATATGATGGAGAAATGGCAGCAGATGTTGCTCTAAATCCTGAAGCAATGAAACTTTACCCATTTTGTAGATTGACTGAGCCAGCAAATGTTTTAATTATGCCAGCAATTCATTCGGCATCAATTTCTACAAAGTTATTACAAGAGCTTGGAGGAGCAACTTTAGTAGGGCCTCTTCTAGTAGGGCTATCAAAACCAGTTCAAATTGCTCCAACAGGATGTACTGTTTCTGAACTCGTAAACCTAGCCACTATTGCAGCATGTGATATGGGTAATTAAACCTGGATATTATCCCAAAATAACTTTGCTATATCTGGACCACCAAGCTCTTTAATTTGTCTAACGCCTGTGGGGCAAGTAACATTTATTTCCGTCAAATACTCCCCAATAACATCAATACCCACAAAATAAAGATCGTAATCTATTAATGTTTTCCTAATTCTTTCACAAATTTCAATATCTCTTGATGACAGTTCAGAAAGTTCAGGCAAACCTCCAACTCCAAGATTCGATCTAAACTCACCTTCGGCTGGAACTCTATTAAGGCAACCAACTGGCTCCCCATTAATCAAAATAATTCTCTTATCTCCTTTTTTAACAATAGGAAGATATTCTTGGACCATTATTGGCTCATATTCATTTGATAAAAAATCTTCTAATTTTTTATCGAACATTTGCTCATCAGCTTCCAGGAGTATTATACCTTCGCCTCCTTTACCATATAATGGTTTCAGAACCACTTTACTTTGTTTGTTAGAAAATTCCTTAATTTCACTAAAATTCTTTGAGATTATTGTTTTAGGCATTAAATCGATAAAATGAGTTACTAATAATTTTTCTGGAGAATTTCTCACACTAACCGGATTATTGATTACTCGAACCCTTTTATCCAAGTGATCTAATAAATGTGTATAAGTTATGTAATGCATATCAAAGGGCGGTTCTTGTCTCATTAAAACAGTATCAAAACTATTCAAATCATCAACAAAAGGTTCTCCAAGCTCAAAAAAGTCTACATTATCATCGAAAAGTTTAAGCTCTTCGACTAGAACTTTTAATTTTCCATCTACAAAAGTGAGATTGTCTGGTAAATATTGATATAATTTAAATTCTCTCTCTTGAGCTTCAAGGCATAAAGCTAAAGTTGTATCACCTTTAATATTAAGCTTACTAACATGATCCATTTGGACAGCAACTTTCATATTAATTTTCCTCTTTTAACTTAATAATTTTATTATAGATTATATTTTTTGAAAAACCTGTTTGATCTGAAATTATTTTAGCTAATTCTGAAGGACGGTATTCTCCCTTAAAAGAATTTATAATTTCTTCTAAATTAATCTCTTCATCTTTTTGTTTATCGCTATAGAGCACAATTACAATTTCACCTTTCAATTTCTTTAATGCAATTTCTTTAGCCACATACTCGATGTTCCCTGTGATTATCTCTTCAAATTTTTTAGTCATTTCTCTACAAATAGCGATTTTTCTATTTCCTAAAATATCAATAAGATCTTTTAAGGTTTTATTAATTTTATTGGCTGTTTCAAAAATAATTATTGTTGTTTTCAATCTTTTTACATCTTCGAGTAAATTTCTTCTAGGTTGAATTTTTGTAGGTAAAAACCCCAAAAAATAAAAGTTGTTTGTCGGCAAACCAGAAAGTGTGAGCGCAGTTATAGGAGAAGATACTCCGGGGACAGCAGTTACATAAAGATCATTATCCTTAAGCTCAGAAACTAACTTATAACCTGGATCAGAAATTAATGGTGTTCCTGCGTCTGATACAAGAGCAATAGATTTTCCATCTTTTATCTTTTTTATAATTTGCGGCCTAACTTTTCCACCATTGTGATCATGATAATTTTTTAAACCTCTATTGATTTTATAAATTGATAGAATCTTATTTGTAACTCTTGTATCCTCACAATAAATCTCATCAACATTTTGTAAACAATCGATTGCTCGTAAGGTTATGTCTTTTGAGTTACCTATAGGCAAAGAAACGATATATAGGCCTGATTTAAGTTCTTTATTTTCATCATTCATCTAAAAGCTCTTTCTTAAGCTTATCAAAAGCTACGGCTCTATGAGACATAGAATGCTTCTTTGCTGGTTCCATTTCGCCAAAACTGATATCAAATCCAGTTGGTATAAAAATTGGATCATATCCGAAGCCAAGATTTCCTCTAGGCGGAAAGTTTAAATTTCCATGAACAGCGCCTTCATATACCCTATATTCTTCATTAGGCCATACAACTGCCAAAGCACAAAAGAAATGTGCATTTGTATTTTTAGTGTCTAATTCCAATAATTTTTCTTTGATCTTTTCCATTGCCATCGCAAAATCTTTATTTGACCCAGCCCATCTTGCAGAGTAAATTCCTGGTTCTCCATTAAGACTATCCACACATAAACCTGAATCATCAGATATTGCAATTTTACCAGAGCCTATCATAGTTGTTCTAGCTTTTATGAGCGCATTAGCTGCAAATGAAGATCCATTTTCTTCTGGTTCTTCAATATTATAATCTGCTGAAGATGATAAATTTAATTTATAGTCTTTAAACAAATCTGCAAATTCGATAATTTTACCTTTGTTGTGGCTAGCTATAACAATTTCGTCATCTAAAAGTTTTGAAACCATTATTACTAATTCTCTAAGACATCTTTTTGCTTTTTTATAATCTCTTCTATCCCACTCTTTGCAAGCATCATTAATTCTAAAAACATCTTCTCAGAAAATGGATATTGTTCTGCTGTAGCTTGAATTTCAATTATTTTGTTTTTATCAGTAATTACAAAGTTTGCGTCTGCTTCAGCCGAAGAGTCCTCTTTATAATCTAAATCTAATATTGGTTTTCCTCTATAAATACCGCATGAAACTGCCCCAAGATATTCTTTTATAGGATCCTTTTTAATTTCCTTAGATGTTAATAAAAAATTAACTGACTGCTTTAAAGCTATAAATGCTCCAGAAATAGATGCTGTACGTGTACCTCCGTCAGCTTGAATAACATCACAGTCAATACTTATTTGGTTTTCTCCTAACTGATCTAAGTCAATAACTGATCTTAATGATCTCCCAATCAGTCTTTGAATCTCTTGGGTCCTTCCAGATTGCTTACCTACGGATGCCTCTCTACGCATTCTTTCGCCAGTTGACCTAGGAAGCATTCCATATTCAGCTGTGACCCAGCCAGATCCTGAATTTCTTAACCATGGCGGAACCCTGTTCTCAACAGAAGCAGTACATAAAACATGTGTATCACCAAATTTAACTAAGCAAGATCCCTCGGCATGTTTTGATACCCCAGTTTCAAAAGAGATACTTCGCATTTCATTGTTTTTTCTATCAGAAGGTCGCATTTTTTATCTTTGTTTAAGTTAAGGGTTGAAATTTAAACTTTGTATAATACATAACTATATAATTAACTATAATGTAAATACTCATTGTTGTATGAATTTTTTGGGGTTTTAGATGGCTAAAGATACTGATGAAAATAAAAATGATCTTGATAACAATTCAGAAAATGAAGAAAACTTAGAAGAAATTGAATCTCAAGATGAAGAAAAACTAGAGATTAGTCCAGAGGAAAAGATTAAAGAACTTGAAGATAAACTTCTAAGAACAGTAGCTGAAATGGATAATATGCGAAAAAGATCTGATAAAGAAAGATCTGAAGCATATAAAATTGGGGCATCCATATTTATAAAAGATATGTTACCAATAATTGACAATCTTCAAAGGGCTCTATCATCATTTGTTGATGATGAGGGTACAGATACTCAATCTTTTGTTGATGGAACCAATGCGATCCTAAGGGATTTTGTTTCATTACTTGATAAAACGGGCGTTAAAACTATTAATCCTGAAGGTGAAAAGTTTGACCCAAATTTTCACGAAGCAATGTTTGAGGCGCCTTCAGAAGACCATGAGCCAGGAGTTATAATTCAGGTTATTGAACATGGTTATATTCTAGAAAACAGATTGTTAAGAGCAGCAAAAGTAGGTGTTTCCTCAAAAAAAAGTGAAGAAAAACCAAATTAGATCCTTGCATTAATATTTTTAGTTACCATATAGAAAATTATACGAAAATTATTTCTTGAGCTTATGGAGGCAAGATTATGGGAAGAGTAATAGGAATAGATTTAGGAACTACTAACAGTTGTGTATCAATCATGGATGGAACACAACCTAAGGTATTAGAAAATTCTGAGGGAGCGAGAACTACGCCATCTATGGTGTCGTTTGATGAAGAAAATACAAGGCTTATTGGTCAACCAGCTAAAAGACAGGCTGTGACCAATCCTGAAAATACTCTTTTTGCTATTAAAAGGCTTATTGGCCGTCCATTCAATGATCCAGCAACCAAAAAAGATATTGAAATGGTTCCTTATTCAATAGTTAAGGGTAAAAATGGCGATGCATATGTTGAAGCTTCGGGCGAAAGTTATTCACCATCTCAAATTTCTGCATTTATTCTCCAAAAGATGAAAGAAACTGCTGAAGATTATTTAGGTGAAAAAGTTGAACAAGCAGTTATTACTGTTCCTGCTTATTTCAATGATGCTCAAAGACAAGCAACTAAAGATGCGGGTAAAATTGCCGGCCTTGAGGTCTTAAGGATTATTAATGAGCCAACTGCTGCTGCCTTATCCTATGGTCTAGAAAAAAAAGAAGGAAAGATGATTGCGGTCTACGACTTAGGTGGTGGTACATTTGATATTTCTATTCTTGAAATTGGTGATGGTGTATTTGAAGTTAAATCAACTAATGGTGACACTTTTTTAGGTGGCGAAGATTTTGATCTAACACTTGTTAACTTCCTAGCAGATGAATTTAAAAAAGATAATGGAGTTGACCTTAGAGAGGATAAGCTGGCTTTACAAAGATTAAAAGAGGCAGCTGAAAAAGCAAAAATCGAACTCTCTTCTACCTCACAAACTGAGGTTAACTTGCCATTTATAACAGCGGACCAAAGTGGACCAAAGCACCTAACATTAAAACTTACTAGGTCTAAGTTAGAAAGCTTAGTAGAGGATCTTGTTCAAAGAACAATTGCGCCTTGTAAAGAAGCACTCAAGGATGCTGGTATAAAGGCTTCTGAAATTGATGAGGTTGTTTTGGTTGGTGGTCAAACTAGAATGCCAAAGATTAGAGAAAAGGTTCAAGAATTTTTCGAAAAAGAACCAAACATGTCAGTCAATCCAGATGAAGTTGTCGCAATGGGAGCGGCTATACAAGCCGGTGTTCTTCAAGGTGATGTTAAAGATGTTTTATTGCTTGATGTTACACCTTTATCTTTAGGCATAGAAACCCTTGGTGGAGTTTTTACAAGACTAATTGAAAAAAATACGACAATACCAACAAAAAAATCACAGGTTTTCTCAACCGCAGAAGATAATCAGTCTGCAGTAACAATAAGAGTTTTCCAGGGTGAAAGGGAAATGGCTTCTGATAATAAGCTCTTAGGGTCATTTAATCTTGAAGGAATTGCTCCCGCACCTAGAGGCATTCCACAAATTGATGTTGCTTTTGATATTGATGCTAACGGTATTGTTGCAGTAAGTGCAACGGATAAAGCTACTGGAAAAGAACAAAAAATCACAATAGAGGCCTCTGGTGGACTAAGTGATGATGAAATTGAGGATATGATAAAAGAAGCCGAATCTAACGCAGAAGAGGATAAACAAAAAAGAGAAATGGTCGAAGCTAAAAATCAAGGAGAGGCTTTGATTCATTCCTCAGAAAAAGCTCTAAAGGATGCCGAAGAGAAATTAACTGAAGAAGAAAAGTCTTCTGTTGAGGAGGCAATTAAATCACTTAAAGATGTTATTGAGGGAGATGACTTAGCATCTATCCAAGAAAGAAGTGCTGCCTTATCTCAAGAAGCCATGAAAATTGGTGAGAAACTATATCAACAAGAACAAGAAAATAATCAACAAAGCGAAGCTGGGGATACATCTGATGATTTATCTGGCGACGATGTTGTAGATGCAGATTACGAAGAAGTAAAAGAAGATAAAGAAGAAGCATCAAACTAAAGTAGTTTAAGATGGCAAAAAGAGATTATTATGATGTGCTTGGCGTACAAAAAAATGCATCTGATCAAGAGATAAAAAAAGCATTTAGGAATCTTGCAAAAGAAAATCATCCTGATAGAAATCCTGGAAACCAAGAAGCGGAAACTCGTTTCAAAGAAATCAATGAGGCATATGAAACATTAAAAGATCCTCAAAGTAGATCTTCATACGATCAATTTGGTCACGCAGCATCACAAGGTGGTATGGGTGGTGGTGGTTTTGGAGGCTTTAATGCAAATTTTTCTGGTTCAATGTCAGATATTTTTGAGGATATTTTTGGAGAATTTACAGGGCGTAGAGGGCAAGGCTCATCTCAAGCGCAAAGACAAACTCGTGGATCTGATTTAAGAGCAGAAATGGAAATCGATCTCAAGGATGCTTATTTTGGTACAACAAGAGATTTGAATATTAATTCAAATATATCCTGCGATGACTGTAGCGGAAGTGGTGCAGCGGGAGGATCTGAGAGAGCTACTTGTGGTCAATGCGGCGGGTCAGGCAAAGTAAGAACCCAGCAAGGTTTTTTTACATTAGAGAGAACATGTGCCTCATGCTCAGGAAGAGGCTCAATTATTAAGAATCCTTGTAATCCATGTAGAGGCACCGGAAGGGTAAGAAAAAATAGAAAACTATCAGTAAATATTCCACAGGGTGTTGATGATGGAACGAGGATTAGATTAGGCGGTGAAGGAGAGGCAGGTGAAAATGGAGGGCCTTCTGGAGATTTATATGTTTTTATTTCAGTTATACCAAATGAGTTTTTTAAAAGACAAGATGCCGATCTTTTATGTGAGATACCTGTAGATTTTGTTTTGGCTACATTAGGAGGGGATATTGATGTTCCTTCTCCTGATGGGAAAAAGCTTAGAATATCTATTCCTGAAGGATGCCAAAATCAAAGGCAGTTTAGACTCAAAGGAAAAGGTATGCCAGTTCTACAATCTAGGAGGTTTGGAGATTTGTTCGTAGAAATTCATGTTGAAATACCAAAAGATCTCAACAAGAAGCAAAGAGGTCTATTAAAAGAATTTGAGAAAGAAGCCTCTAAAAGTAATAGTCCAGAATCTAATGACTACATTTCTAGATTAAAAAAAATCTTTAAAAACTAGTTTTAAGGTTTCTTATGCTTAAATTTTCTTTTTCTATCGGGGTAGCAAGTTCTACAAATCCGACACTCTAAGCCCCAACATTCTCTGGCTTGACAATATTCTCTGCCCCAAAAAATTATTTGAAGATGTAATTTATTCCAAGCATGTTCAGGAAATGCTCTTTTTAAGTCTTTTTCAGTTTGTTTTACATTTTTACCATTCGTGAGACCCCATCGTTGAGCAAGCCTATGGATATGTGTGTCTACCGGAAATGCAGGTTTATTAAATGCCTGACTAACAACCACTGAAGCGGTTTTATGACCAACTCCCGGTAATTTTTCTAATTCTGTCAAATCACTTGGGACTCTTCCTTTGTGATCCGTAACTAAAATATTTGATAGATTCTTAATTGCTTTTGATTTTTGAGGGCCTAATCCACATGGACGTATAATTCCATATATTTTTTTTTCTGATAACTTTCTCATTTCATGAGGATCACTAGCTTTTTCAAAAAGAAGAGGCGTGACTTTATTAACTCTCTCATCAGTGCATTGAGCCGATAATAAAACAGCTATCAAAAGCGTAAAAGGGTCACTGTGATCTAAAGGTACAGGAGTTTCTTTATATTGTTCATCAAGAATTCTTGAAACAATATTTATTCTCTCAGACTTATTCATATTTTAGAGAATAGGTTTCTTTAAATGAATCAAATTCATATACAAGCGGCTTACCAGTAGCGATTTCTCTCTTAAGAATTTCTTCTGAAGATAAATTCTCAATATGCATTATTAACGAACGAAGTGAATTGCCGTGAGCGCTGATAAATACATTTTCCTGATCCTTTAGCTTAGTAAAGATCTCAGATGAAAAAAAAGGTATTACTCTTTCTGCTGTATCCTTCAAACTTTCGCCATTTGGCGGAGGTATATCAAATGATCTCCTCCAAATATGTACTTGTTCTTCTCCCCACTTCTTCCTCGCATCATCTTTATTTAGGCCAGTTAAATCTCCATAGTCTCTTTCATTAAGCTCTTGGCACTTAACTAAGTTATACTCGTTAATATTAAGGCCACTTATAATAATTTCAGCAGTAATAATGGCCCTATCAAGAGTAGATGTATAGTAATGGTCATAATGTATTCCGAGATTATTTAATTTGACCCCTGCTTCCTTGGCTTCAACAAGACCTTTTTCTGTTAAGCCTGGATTCTCCCAACCGGTGAACAAATTCTTTTCATTCCATTCACTTTGGCCGTGTCTTACAAGAGATAAATATGACATAAAAACCCTTCCTAAAAACCTAAAACATCTTGCATAGTATACAAACCAGGCTCCTTGTCTTGTCCCCAACTTGCTGCCTTTAAAGCACCATTAGCAAATATATCTCTACTCTCAGCTATATGTGCTAAAGCTATTCTCTCATTATTTCCTTCAAAAATTACTGAATGGTCACCAACCACTCCTTCTTTTCTGTATGAGGAAAATCCTATATCCCCCTTCTTGCGCACTAGACCTTCTTTCATTTTAGTTAGATTTATTTCATCTTTTATATCTATAGGATCATCAATGACTTTTTTATTTTCTAAATCAATATCCATTCCATTTGCAACAAAAGAACCAAGTGAAAGGGCTGTTCCTGATGGGTGGTCCTTCTTTTCCTTATGATGAACCTCTGAAATTTCAACACTCCAATTATCGTCTAATAATTTTGAAGCATTTTGAACAATTCCAAGTAAAATATTGAGCCCTAAGCTCATATTACCTGACTTAATAATAGTTGCGTGCCTTGCTGCGGCTTGAATCATTTCATCATGTTTTTTGTCAAAGCCAGTAGTGCCAATAACATGTACTATTCTTGCTTGAGCGCTGAGCTCAGTAGCATAAAGAGTGGATTCAATAGAACTAAAATCAATTAGAGCATCTGATTTTGTAACTGCACTTATTAAATCTTCACTAATTTTAATTCCTTCAATAGAACTACCTGCAATCTTATAAGCATCTTCTCCAATAAATTTTGAGTCTTTTCCTTCAATTGCTGCAACTAAATTATAATTAGAGGAGTTTGATATTTGCCTTATCAACTCACAACCCATTTTACCGGCGGCCCCAATAATAGTTATGTTAATTTTTTCACTCATCCTAACACTATAAGCATAATTAGATCTTTCTTAACCATAATTCTTCTATCATATGGTTTTCATTTTTCTTTACAATCATAGATGCCCTGTTCCTTGTCGGCAAAATATTTTCATTCAAATTTCTTAGGTTAATTGTTTCCCAGATTGTTGTGGCCAGATCAACAGCCTCATCATCATTTATAGAGGTAAACCTATTAAAGAAAGAGCTTTCATCTGAAAAAGCTTCTTTTCGCAAGTCTAGAAACCTCTCAATATACCATTTTCTAATTACTGGTTCATCTGCATCTAAGTAGATTGAAAAATCAAAAAAATGAGAAATATCTTGTTCATAATTATCATCTATACCGATAGGTGTTTGCAAAACATTTATACCTTCGACAATTAAAATAGATGGAGAACTTACAATTATATTTTCATCTTCAATAATGTCGTAAACTAAATGAGAATATTTTGGGATCTCTACACTTTTGATACCAGATTGGATATTGGATAAAAAATCATAAAGTAGTTTTGTATTATAGCTTTCTGGAAAACCTTTTCTTTGCATCAAACCTTTTTTCTCAAGAATTGAATTCGGGTATAAAAAACTATCGGAGGTAACTAATTCAACATTCTCAGATTTATAAATTCTTGAAAGTAAAAGTTGAAATATTTTGGAGAAAGTTGATTTACCAACAGATACAGAACCAGCAATGCCAATAATTAAGGGGGTAGGGAATTTACAATTAGTGTGGGACACACTTTTAGAAACATAAGACATAATTAGCTCAACAATATCTTTAAATTTTTTTATCTCAGAAAGAGTAATTTCTAGATTGCCGCTCATGAATGATTTAATTTCTTCTGGATCAATATCAATATCAATATCTTTTATATTTTTATGATTTTTCCATTTTTCTGGTGACAAATCAGTATACAAATCACCATAAGGAAAATCTGTTTTTTTTGAAACCATTCAGCTATTTTCTTCTTTTTTTAAGTTCTTGGAAAACTTCATTTGGATTAACATTTGAAAGTTTTAATAGAAGTAACCAATGGTATATTAGATCGGCACTTTCATTTATGATTTCTTTTTTTGTTTCGGCTAATGATGCTATGATTAATTCAGATGCTTCTTCGCCAACTTTTTGAGAGGCCCTTTTTATACCTTTCTCTAATGTCTTATAAGTATAGGAATTATCATCTTTCGATTCTTCTTTTTCTTTTATAATTTCCCAGAGTTCGTTAATTATTTCAGTGTGGTCTTCCATAATTATTTTCTTACACTAAGCCCTTCCTCAGATAACTTATCTTTTACCTCTTTTATAGTAATTTCACCAAAATGGAAAATAGAAGCCGCCAAAACAGCGCTGGCTCCTCCTTCTTTTATGCCATCAATAAGATGGTCAATATTACCAACACCGCCTGATGCGATAACAGGAATCTCAAGTGTTTTAGTTATCTTATTTAAGAGATCAGTATCATAGCCTTTTTTTGTACCATCTCTATCCATAGAGGTTAATAAAATCTCTCCTGCACCAAGAAATTCAGCTTTTTTTGCAAAATCTATGGGATCTAGACCAGTTGGCTCTCTACCGCCATGAGTAAATATTTGCCAACCGTCATTATTTCTTTTGGCATCGATGGCAACAACTATGCACTGACTGCCGAAAGCCTCACTAGCCTCTTTAATAAAGTTTGGATTTGTGATTGCTGATGTATTAATAGATACTTTATCTGCGCCAGAGTCCAGAAGCATCTTTATATCTTCATTAGTGCGAACACCCCCGCCAACCGTAAGTGGCATAAAGCATTTTTCAGCAGTTCTTTTTACAACATCCAATAAAATTGATCTATTCTCATGACTAGCGGTTATATCAAGAAAACATAACTCATCAGCCCCTGCTTCGTCATAAGCCTGGGCCGCCTCTACGGGGTCACCAGCATCAACTAGATTTACGAAATTTACACCCTTTACAACTCTTCCATTTTTAACATCTAAGCAAGGTATAATTCTAATTTTAAGCATCTTGATTACCTAAAATATCTAAAGCTTTAGTAATATTAACTTTATTATCATATATTGCGCGCCCACAGATAAGCCCTGATATGCCTTTATCTTCAAGTTTTTTTATTGTTTCAATGTCCTTAATATTAGAAACGCCACCTGAAAGGATAACATCTGTTCCAAAAGTACTTGCTACATCTATAGTCATTTCAATATTTGGCCCCTGCATCATACCGTCTTTGTTTATATCAGTTAAAATTATACCTCCAATACTTTGTTTAGACGCGAATTCTAAAGCATTATCCAAATTTAGATCTGAGTCTTTGGTCCAACCATGTATTTTTATTTTTCCATCTAATACATCTGTACCTAACCAAATTTTATTTGGATATTTAGCAGCAGAAGTTGCAAGAAAATTTAAGTCTTGGAAAGCTGCTGTACCAATGATCGCCCTATCAATGCCTAAATCAAAAAGAGATTTTAGTCTTTCAGCGGTTCTTATTCCTCCTCCGAATTGAATTTTTAAATTTGTTTTTTGTTTAATTTCTAATAATACAGAAACATTTCTAGACTCATCGCCCTTAGCTGCATCTAAATCAACAACATGAAGCCAAGTGCATCCTTCATTCTCAAAAATTTGAGCTTGCTTAACTGGGTCTTTGTTAAAAACTGTTTTTTGTGAATAATCACCTTTTTTTAGTCTTACGCACTCTTTATTAATCAAGTCTATTGCTGGGTATAGGATCATGGCTTCCACATCAAAAATTTTTTTATAAATTCTACCCCTGACCTTTGACTCTTTTCAGGATGAAATTGGGTGCCAATGATATTATTTTTGATAAGAGCAGATGGAAATGGTTGGTTATAGTTTGTTGTTGCTAAAATATTATCACTGTTACTTGCATTAAAATAATATGAATGAACAAAATAAAAATTTTCTCCGTTTAGGTCTGAAAAATTACCGTTATCTTTTTTAAAATTCACCTCATTCCATCCCATATGGGGTATTTTTAAGCTCTTGTCTTCTGGGTATAAATTTTCCACATTTCCTGAAATCCATCCAAGGCCTTCAGATTCAATATTTTCATATCCTTTATTTGCCATTAGCTGCATACCTATACATATTCCCAATATAGGTGTTCCGTGATCGTGGACCCTTTCTGTAATAGACTCCCTAAGTCCGTTTATTGATTTAAGTTTATTATAACATTCAGAAAATGCTCCTACTCCGGGAAGCACAAGTCGATCTGCACTAAAAATAATTTCAGGTTCATTTGTAACTGTAACACTTCCAGATATCTGAAGTTCGGATAACGCTAATTCAAACGCTTTTCTTGCAGAATGAATGTTTCCACATTCATAATTTATTATTGCAATATCAATATTGCGCATACTTAGTTTCCGAGACTTCCTTTACTTGATGGAATCCTATCTCCCTCTCTTGGATCAATAGAAAGAGCTTCTCTTATACAACGAGCAAGACCTTTAAAACATGACTCTGCTATGTGATGGTTGTTTTCACCATAGATATTCTCAACATGTATGGTTGCACCAAGATTTTGTGCAAACGCAGCAAACCATTCATGGAAAAGTTCTGTATCCATTTCTCCTAATAATGGTTTAGAAAATTTAACAGACCATTCTAAGTGTGGTCTCTTTGAAACATCTATAGAAACCCTAGTTAGAGTTTCATCCATTGGCATATGAATATTTCCAAATCTTCTAATACCGGAAAAATCACCTAAGGCATCTGCAATCGCTAGTCCAATAACAATTCCAGTGTCCTCAACAGTGTGGTGTTGGTCAACATGTAAATCACCTTTAGCATTAAGCTTAAGGTCTATGAGAGAATGTCGAGAAAAGCTATCAAGCATATGATCTAAAAAACCAATGCCTGTTTCTATCTCGGATTCTCCGATACCATCAATGTTTACTTCGCAAGAGATCTGAGTTTCTTTAGTATCTCTTTGAATTTTAGCTGTTCTTTTACTCATTTTAATTCTTCCAATTTATCCTATAGTTTCTTTTTTACGCAAATGCAAAACAAATGCTCCATCTCCACCTTGTTTTCTATGAGCATTTGAAAAACTAATAATGAATTTATAGGATTTTTCATCATCCAAATAATCTTGTACAACCCGCCTAATTACGCCCGATCCTTTGCCTGTAATTATATTTATATATCTATTTCCATTTAAAAAACTGTCAAAAATAAAATTTTCAATCTTTTCTCTAGCTTCAAACCTATCCATTCCATGTAAATCAATTTCTGCATCAATTTTAATTTTGCCTTTTAGAATTTTTCTTAATGTCTCTCGTGTTATTTGATTGGGTTTTGGATATTTCTTTATAGGTTTACTTCTGTTTTTGGCATTAAAATTTGCTTTCTCATCTGACTTTAGCCATTTGAGTATATCATCATCAGATAGTTTTTTCATTTTAGGTCTCAGACTGAGTTGAGATTAATTGCCAAGATGGGCTTTTATCTTTCAATGCTTTTTTGAATGTCCACTGATCAATTACAGATACCGGATTATCTTTACTGCCCTCTATGACTTGATCATTCTCATCTGTAACATAGGTAATAATTCTTGAATAAAATTCAACAGTAAGCAGTGCACTTTTTCGTTCAATTTTTGCTTCAATGACATCGGCTTTATCAAAAGCAATTAACTCATTTACAAGTCTTTTATTTTTGCTTTTTCTTTCATTTATTGCTTCATTAAAACCATTGTAGACATCTTTGCTGATAATATTTTTTATGGGCTTTAAATCTCCATCAGCATAATTTTTTAAAATCATTTCATAGGCATTGCTTGCCCCGTCAACAAAGCTCTCTTTGTTAAATGCTGGAAATTCGTCAGACAAAAATAGTAAAACATCATCTTTGGTTTTAGGCTGATTTTTTTGTTTTGATTTCGTTAAAGACTCTATATCAGCACTAACACGAGAAGCATACTTATTTTGTCTAAGCGGATCCTCATTTCCTGTCCTTCGACCAAGAATCATCCTTAATCTTATAAACCCTACAACGGCTATCAAAAACAAGATCAGGTTAAATGGATCAAATGGATTACCCATAAATTACTCCTAATTGAGAAATCATTATACTATAATGTTTAATAATAAAATGGAAAAATTAAAATGGTTTATGTTTTGTCGTTCTTTTTAATCGGTCTTCCAATCTTGGAGATTTGGATACTAATCGAACTTGGCTCAATCTTTGGTTTTTGGGGTACATTACTTTTAGTTTTTGGAACAGCGATATTGGGAATATTTCATATAAGAATGCAGGGTTTCGAATTAATCTTCAATTTACAGAAAAAACTACTATCTGGTAAACAAGCAGTGCCTGAGTTGGTAGAAGGTATCGGATTATTGATTAGTGGGTTTTTCTTTATAGTTCCAGGGGCAATAACAGATATATTTGGTTTAGTTTTTTTAATACCATTTACACGAAAATATATTTTGAAAATTTTAATTAGCTTCTTGATAGATAAGATGAGAGAAAGAGGTTATTAATCAAACCTCATAATCATCCCACAATGGTTTAACTGGCATAGCGCTGATAAAACTCTCGTGATCTTCCTTTTCCTGTTCACTAACACCATATGAATAGAACTCTATTTTCTTAATTTCTCGTGGGTTATCATTATTGTTTTCAAATATCTCCGCCGCAGTGTCACTATCTAACTTCAAACCTGGCTCTTTACCCCCTAAAAGTTCAAGATAAACATCTGCTAATATTTTAGAGTCAAGCAACGCCCCATGAAGCTCCCTATCATAATTATTAATATCAAATCTACGGCATAAGGCATCTAGACTATTTTGAGCCCCAGGATACATATCTCTTGCAATTTTAAGTGTATCAATAGCTTGATCCATATTAATTTCAGTCAAATCAAGCCTCTTCAACTCTGAGTTTAAAAACCCTATATCAAATTCAGCATTATGTATTATCAGGGGGCTATCAGATATAAATTCTAAAAATTCACTAGCAATTTCTTTAAAAAGTGGTTGATCTTTCAAAAAATCATTAGATAAACCATGAACTTCTTCAGCGCTTGGGTCCATAGTCTTCTGGGGATTAAGATAAGTTTGATATGTTCTTCCCGAAGGCATATGATTTATTAATTCAACACATCCTATTTCCACAATTCTGTCGCCATTCTGTGGGCTAAGTCCGGTTGTTTCGGTGTCTAATGCAATTTCTCTCATTCTATAATTTTTTTTACAATATTTTCTACCTGATTTCTAGCATCATCAATACTGATTGAAGTATCTACAATAAAATCAGCTTTTTTCTTTTTTTCATCATTTGGGATTTGTTTTGCTATTATTTTATCAAACTTTGATTTTGTCATGTTTGGTCTAGACAAAACTCTTTCCTCTTGTATTTCTCTTGGCGCATCTACAACAACAACAAAATCAACAAATTTCTCTCCGCCTGTTTCAAACAATAAAGGTATATCAAGGACAATTGCTTTAGCTTTAGCATTCTTTTTAAAAAATTCCTCTCTGTCTTCACCAACCAGAGGATGAATTATATTTTCAAGGATTTTTATTTTTTCAGGATCGCCCAATACCTCTTTACTTAAGCTTTCTCTATTTACAGAACCATCTGAGTTAATAGCGTTTGGAAATTTTTTTTTGACTTTTTCTGAACCTTTTTGGCCTGGGCCATATAGTTTGTGAACCGCAGCATCAGCATCATATAAAGGAAGACCGAAATCAGAAAACATTTTTCCTGTTTCTGTTTTGCCCATTCCTATAGAACCAGTTAACCCAATTTTTAACAATCAAACACCTATATCCTTTTCTAGCTTTTCATATAAAGCTGTATCTTCTAATAGACTATCCAGATTATTATAATTATAGAACAAACAAAACGCAGGTGCTGCCTGGTTAATTAGCATTCCAAGTCCATTTGTGAAACTCCTATTAAATTTTTTAGCGGAAAGCAATAATTGAGTCTGTAATGGAGTATAAACTATGTCGTAAACAAATAAGTCCTTTTTTGAATTTTCTAAACTAATATCTAAGTTTACTTTAATACCTTCCATACCTAATGAGGTTGAGTTTATAAGAAGATCGCAGTTTGGAATATTGTCTTCGAATTCACCCAAAGAACCTAAATAAAACTTGAAAGGACTGTCGATGTTTTTTAGCGCCTGACTTAATTCATCGGCTTTTGATAATGTTCTATTTAGTATCGTCACTTTTATAGATTTAGTATCTTTGATATCCTTAAAGGTCTCGCTTAAGCCATACAAAATTGATTTCGCAGCTCCACCTGCACCTAATATAATTATGTTTTTAACACTTTCCATAGACTTAAAATTGTTAAATAAAACAGATGAGAATCCATAATAATCAGTATTATAACCTACAAGCTTATCGTTTTCTATTTTGATAGTATTAATTGCTGGCAAATCTTTGTTGCAATAACTAGTTTCATTATTGATTCTTTCGTCCACAATTTCACTTGCAATTTTTTTAAATGGTACTGTTATATTAAAACCACTGTAACCAGACACTCTTAGTTTTTTTATCAAGTTAATAAATTCTACTTCATTCTCTGCAAATAAGGCTTCGTATGACCCATTGATGCCAGATTTTCTTAACCAGTGGTTATGTATTAAGGGTGATCTGCTGTGTTTAATTGGATTGCCTATTACCGCAGCTTTAATCATCTATTCTTTTCCTATTCTATCTATCGCATTTAGTAAATCTATTAAAGGTAAGCCCACAATCGAGAAAAAGTCTCCATCAATTTTTTTAAAAAGACCAGACCCATAACCTTCAATATTATATGCGCCAACACAGTTTATGATATTTTTCCCTGATTTTTTTAAATATTGATCTATTTTTTCACTTGTAAGTTTTTTCATTTTCATTTTTGAGACACTTTGGTGCCGCCAAATAATTTTATTGTTTTTAGATATAACTGTACCAGATACTAAATTATGCGTCCTATCAGATAATTGACTTAAGTGTTTCTTAGCCTCATTAATTGATCTTGGTTTATTATAAATTTTGCCACCATGAATTAAAACCTGGTCCGCGCCTATAACAATATTTTCTGGTTTAGTTATTACAGACAAGGCTTTTTTTTCGGCCAAATACAGTGCTAAAGCTTTTTTTGTTCCTCTAAATTTTCTTTTTTCTCTTGTTTCGTTTAAAGGGGGTTTTTTAACAGTAAATTTAATGCCAGCATTTTTTAAAAGTTTTTTTCTTGAAGGAGAGCTTGATCCTAAAATAATTTTCATTTTTGCGCTCTTATGTTCATAATGGCTGCGGCTGTTTCTTCGACAGATCTTCTTGTTGTATCAATTGTTGGCCAGCCCATTTTATTAAATATTCTCTTAGCATCGTCAATTTCTTTTGTAACGGTGTTTATGTTTGTGTAGTCATCTTTTTTAGGATCTAAACCTAGCTCTATAGCTCTCTTTTTTCTAACCTCAACAAGATTTTGAGGAGTAGTAATTAATGCAACAATTAACATATCGTTTGATGTAGTTAAGAAATTTGGGAGCTCTTGCTCTGGTACTAAAGGAATGTTAGCCGCCTTAATTCCCTGATTTGCGAGATATATACATGTTGGTGTTTTGGAGGTTCTACTCACACCGACCAATATAATTTCTGCACCTGAAATAGTGTCAGTATTCTGACCATCATCATGCTCAAGTGTGAAATTTAAGGCTTCTATTCTTTTAAAATATTCGTCATTTAATTGGTGTTGGCCACCAGGTTTTTTTGTTGCTTTTGTTTTTGTCTCAGTTTCAATGAGGGACACTATGTTATTCATAAAGGGCATATAAGAAATTTTGTTTCTGGAACAAAATTCTTCAAGCATTTTACTTATTTCATCATCAACGATCGTACATAATACGATGCCGGGGTTTTCTAAGATTTTATCGTAAACCCGCTCTAGATTCTTCTTGCTTCTTATAAGCGGATACACATTTTCCTCATAAGCTAGATTTTCAAACTGAGCAGCTGCGGCTGCGCCGACAGATCGAAGAGTTTCTCCAGTAGAGTCCGAAATTAAATGTATAACTAGCTTTTTCGTCATAATAACTTGTTTATTTCTTGTTGATAAAGTTTAACACATTGTTAACAATTAAAATAATTAGTTAGATGTGCATATTATTCTATATTGATTAACATAATAATAAAAATTTCAATTTATTATGTTGAAACAGTAAATAATATACTTTTTCCATATTTATCCACGTTATTAACATTATTTAAAATTATTTAAGTTATTGATTATATTATATATTATTATTATTTGTGGATAAATTACAAATTTATTCTTGTTTTTAGTAGTTTGTTGTTAACATTGTTGATATAATGTTTATCACCGTTATTTCGGTACCTACCACATCTACTATAATTATAATATTATTATAGAAGCATCTTAAATTATATTTCTAGGATATTAAAAATGAAAGAATTAAAACTTCAGGAACTGAAAGCTAAAACAGCAGCAGAATTAATAGAATTTGCAAAAGAAAATGGTGTTGAAAATTCAAGTTCTCTACGTAAACAAGAATTGCTCTTTGCTATTCTAAAACAATTAGCAGAAGTAGATATTGAAATTATAGGAGAAGGAGTTATTGAAATTCTCCAAGATGGTTTTGGTTTCTTAAGGTCACCTGATGCTAATTATTTACCTGGGCCTGATGATATTTATGTCAGTCCATCGCAAATTAGAAAATTTTCTTTAAGAACAGGTGATACTGTTGAAGGATATATACGTGGTCCAAAGGAAGGTGAAAGATATTTTGCTCTAGTAAAAGTAAATAGTATAAATTTTGAAGAACCAAAAAATGCCAGAACAAAAGTTCACTTTGATAATTTAACGCCTCTTTACCCTGATAGTTCTTTAAGTATGGAAGTTGTTGAAAAAGATAAAAAAGATTTATCTGATAGAGTAATAGATATTGTTTCACCGCTAGGTAAGGGACAAAGAGCATTAATTGTATCTCCTCCTAGAACAGGAAAAACAGTTCTACTTCAGAACATTGCAAACTCAATTACAAAAAACCAACCTGAATGCTATTTAATAGTTTTACTGATTGATGAAAGACCTGAGGAAGTTACCGATATGCAGAGATCTGTTGATGGTGAAGTAGTTTCTTCTACATTTGATGAGCCCGCAAGTAGGCATGTTCAGGTTTCTGAGATGGTTATGGAAAAAGCCAAAAGGTTAGTAGAGCACGGACGCGATGTTGTAATATTATTAGATTCTATAACACGTTTAGGGCGAGCTTTTAATACTGTTGTGCCCTCATCAGGTAAAGTCTTGACCGGTGGCGTTGACGCTAATGCACTTCAAAGGCCTAAAAGATTTTTTGGTGCTGCTAGAAACATTGAAGAAGGTGGGTCACTGACTATAATTTCAACAGCCCTAATTGATACAGGAAGTAGAATGGACGAAGTTATATTTGAGGAATTTAAAGGAACTGGTAATAGTGAGATAGTTCTTGATCGTAAAATTGCAGATAAAAGAGTTTACCCAGCAATTGATATAATGAAATCTGGTACTAGAAAAGAAGAACTTCTTATCGAAAATGAAAAGCTTCAAAAAATATATGTACTAAGAAGAATTCTTGATCCGATGGGAACTACAGACGCTATTGAATTCTTGCTAGACAAATTATCACAAACAAAAACAAATGATGATTTTTACGATTCTATGAACACCTAAAATATGACTATTTTTGCGCTTTCAACAGTCGAAGGTCAGTCTGGAGTATCTATTATAAGAGTCTCTGGAAAGCTTTCTAAGAAAGCCATAAAGCTCCTAACAGGCAAAATATTAAAACCCAGAGTAGCAACTCTTCTAAAAATAAACTCATTAGACAATCAAGTTATTGATGAAGGAATAGTGATATATTTTCCTAAAAACCAAAGCTTTACAGGTGATGAGGTAGCAGAATTCCATGTGCACGGAAGCCTTGCAATAATTGAAAAACTCTTAGGTGAATTAAGTAAAATTAAGGGGCTTAGACCAGCCAAAGCTGGTGAATTTACAAAGCAAGCTTATTTGAATGGAAAAATGAATATCTTGCAAGTAGAGGGCTTGTCTAATCTTATACAAGCCGAAACAGAAGCTCAAAGGAGCAATGCTCTAAACACATATTTAGACAATAACCAACAATTATATTATGGCTGGCTTGATAGCCTCAAAAAAGCATTAGCATATGTTGAAACAAGCATAGACTTTTCCGATGAAGAAATACCAAAATCATTATTAAATTCAGCGAAAAAATTAATAAAAAAAACTTTATTATCACTTAAAGACTATGAAAAAACTTTTGAGAGCAATAGGATTATAAAAGACGGTATAAAAATTGTAATTCTCGGAATACCAAATTCTGGTAAATCAACTTTAATCAATTACTTATCAAGAAAAGAAGTTGCTATAGTTTCAAATAAAGCGGGCACAACACGGGATATATTAAACCAAAAATTAAATATAAATGGAATTCCTGTTACAATTTATGATACGGCAGGATTAAGAAAATCAAAAGATGATATTGAAACAGAAGGAAACACCAGAGCCTTAAATTTATCAAAATTAGCTGATATCAAGATATATATCGGCGCAAACAACCTAAAAAAACCATTTGGTAATATAAATATTGATAGAAGCCCAAATAACCTGGTGGTTATTAATAAATCAGATCTTGTTAAAAGACATAATGAAAAGCCTAACCTTACTATTTCACTTAAAGACAATAAATCTCTTAATAATTTATGGAATAAAATTAATCAAAGAGTAAAAAACCTAACAAGCACATCAAATGGCCCGTCAATAACCTCACAAAGAGAACACAACCATATACTAAATAGCATTGAGACATTAAAAAATATTGGTTTTGATGATGTTTCCCTTACGGCAGAAGATATTAGATCTGCTATAGATCAAATAGCCGAAATTACCATGAAGACCGATAATGAGGATATTTTAGATCTTATATTTAAAGAATTTTGTATCGGAAAATAATGTTTCACATGAAACAACCATATATTATGTTTCACATGAAACATTTTCCTTGATTAAAACAAATTATAACCATAAAACAAAACAATGGACGCATATGATGTAATTGTAATTGGAGGTGGGCATGCTGGCTGTGAGGCGGCTACAGCAGCTGCAAGAGTTGGTTCTTCTACTCTTTTAATTACAGGCTCTTTATCAACAATTGGCGCTATGTCTTGTAATCCAGCTATGGGCGGCATAGGAAAGGGCCATCTTGTTAGAGAAATTGATGCTCTTGATGGGGTTATGCCAAGAGTTTCTGATGTTTCTGGAATACAATTCAGGGTTCTTAATAAAAGAAAAGGACCTGCAGTCCAAGGGCCCAGGGCTCAAATTGACAGATCTCTGTACCTTCACAACATGCAAAATGAGATTTTGAACTATAAGAATTTAGAAGTTTATGAGGGTATGGTAGAAGACCTTTTAGTTCAAAAGGGCAAAATCAATGGAGTTTTATGTAATAATGGCAAGAGCTTTAAATCTGACTCAGTTGTTCTAACAACGGGAACATTTCTTAATGGAATCATATTCTGTGGTAAAAATACAACACCTGGAGGAAGGATCGATGAACCGCCTGTTATTGGCTTATCTAAAAGACTAAAGAAGCTAAATATTAAATTAGCAAGACTAAAAACAGGAACACCAGCTAGATTGTTAAAAAATACTATTAACTATGAAAATCTTGAAGAACAATTAGGTGATAAAAATCCAGAACCATTTTCTTACATGTCTTCTCATATAACCAATGAACAAGTTAGTTGTCATATTACTCGCACTACAAAAGAGACTCATAAAATAATCAAAGATAACATTTCAAAATCTGCAATGTATTCAGGGCTAATATCTGGTGTAGGCCCAAGATATTGTCCATCTATTGAGGACAAGGTTGAAAGATTTGCAGAAAAAAACAGCCATCAAATATTCCTTGAGCCGGAAGGTTTAGATAGTAACCTTGTGTATCCGAATGGAATATCAACATCTCTACCAGAAGCGATACAAGATAAATTTCTTAAAACAATACCCGGACTAGAGAATGTTAAAATTGAGAAGTATGGATATGCAATTGAATATGATTATGTAGATCCTAGAGAATTAAGTCACACACTTGAGGTAAAAAAACTTCCAGGTCTATGGCTTGCGGGGCAAATTAACGGAACAACTGGTTATGAAGAAGCCGCTGCACAAGGCCTAGTAGCCGGAATGAATGCTGGAAGATCTTCACGAAATGAATCTTGCTATAAGTTCGATAGGGCCGATGGCTATATCGGAGTTTTAATTGACGACTTAGTAACTAAAGGCGTAACAGAGCCGTATAGGATGTTCACATCCCGATCTGAATATCGTCTAAGTCTCAGGGCAGATAATGCAGATCAGAGATTAACAGATATTGGCATTAAGCTTGGCGTTATCTCAAATGAGCGTAAAACTTTTTGGAAAAATAAAAAGAAAAAATTAGAATTCTTAAGAAATAAATTGGTGACATATAAATTAACCCCTAGCAAAGCCCGAAGGACAGGTCTAAAAATTAATTTAGATGGAAAAACTAGATCTGCTTTTGATTTGTTGGGCTATCATGAAATTAGTTTAGAAAAAATTCAAAGCATTTGGCCGGATATTGAAATAGAAAACCAATCAATAGCAAAAACTATTTCAGCAGAGGCAACATATGGTCGCTACTTGGAGAGGCAAAAAAAAGAAATTGAGATATTTAGAAAAGAAGAGTCAAAAGTCTTAAGTGATGAGATAGACTATAATTTGATAAAAGGGTTATCAAACGAGCATAAACAGAAGCTTTCTAAAATTAAGCCCTCTACTCTTGGTCAAGCCCAGAGAATTGATGGTATTACGCCTTCAGCAATTGGTCTTATATTATCCCATGTAAAAAATACAAATGGGGCTAAAACTGGCAACTGATCAAGATTTAAACATTCCTCATTTAACAAAGGAAAACAAAAAGAAACTAAAAATCCTTCAAGATGAGGTTATAAGAAATAATCTAAACTTTAATTTAATAAGTAAATCTTCAGAATTAAATATATGGAATAGACACATTATAGATAGTGCACAGCTACTAAATTTTTTTCCAAAAGAACTCAAAAGCTTTATAGATATTGGATCAGGAGCCGGCTTTCCAGGGTTGGTGATAAAAATTTTAAATACCAGTTTAGAGGGACACCTTGTTGAGTCAAATTCTAAAAAAGCTAATTTTCTTAAAAATATATCAAAAAAGATTGGTGTTGATATTAATATCCACAATGAAAGATTTGAAAACCTACACAATCTTAAAAATGATAATAGTTACATTCTTACTTCAAGAGCTGTTTCAAGTCTTAATAACCTTTTAAAGTTAACTGTTCCCTTTTTTGATACTGGATCAATTGGGCTTTTTCATAAAGGTGAAAAATGGGAGATCGAAATTAATGAAGCAAAAAAATTTTGGTCATTTGAATTTGAGACTATGAAAAGTTTAACAAATAAAAAATCAAGAATAATTATGATAAAAAATGTTATAAGAAAGTGATCATGGCAAAAATTTATTCCATTATAAATCAAAAGGGTGGTGTAGGAAAAACCACAACCACAATTAATCTCGGCACAGCCATGGCCGCATGTGGCGCAAATGTTCTAATAATTGATATGGATCCCCAAGGAAATCTATCTACCGGGATGGGGGTTGAAAAAGTTAAAAGGGAAAAGGGGGTTTATAATATACTGATTGATAATTTATCAATTAATGATGCTGTAATAAAAACTGAAATCCCTAATTTAAATTTGATACCTTCGAACGAAGATCTTTTAGGAATTGATATTGAGTTATCTAATGAGAGTGACAGGGTTATGAGGCTAAAAAAAGCTCTAGAAGATTTAAATTCATACGATTATATTTTGCTTGATTGCCCGCCCTCATTAAGCCTGCTGACACTTAACGCTTTGGTTGCATCAACCGGCGCCCTAGTTCCTCTTCAGGCTGAATTTTATGCTCTTGAGGGCCTAAGCCAGCTACTCAAGACTATTGAAGATATTAAAAATTCCGTTAATCATGATCTTATGCTTGAAGGCGTTATAATAACAATGTTTGACGGAAGAAATAATTTATCAAATCAAGTAGAACAAGATGTAAGATCATATTTAGGGACTGAAGTTTTTACAACAAAAATACCGAGAAATATTAGGCTTTCAGAAGCACCTTCTCACGGCTTACCAGCATTAATATATGATCATAAATGTTCTGGAAGTGCCGCTTATATAAATTTAGCCAGAGAAGTTTTAAATAAATCTGGGTGGGTAATAGAATGAACAAGAAAAAAGGATTAGGTAAAGGTTTAGCTGCACTAATAGGGGAGAAGGAGAGTTTAGGTAATGATATTAATAAAACTAATGATGTTTCTAATCAAAATCTAAGGCAAAGCGATGAGATTCCAATAGAGTTTCTCCACCCCAATAAAAACCAACCAAGGAAATTATTTGATGAAGAAAAAATAGATGAGTTAAGCCAGTCGATTAAACAAAAAGGATTAATACTACCAATACTTGTAAAAAAAATAGATGAAAATAACTATCAAATAATCGCAGGTGAAAGAAGGTGGAGAGCATCTCAGAAGGCAGGACTGCATGATGTCCCAGTAATTATTAAAAATCTTGATGATAAAGAGATTTTAGAAATTGCGTTAATTGAGAACATGCAAAGGGAGGATCTCAACCCGATTGAGGAGGCTGAGGGAATTGCAAGACTACAAGATGAATTTAAATACACACAAGAAGAACTATCAAACATTTTAGGTAAATCAAGGCCCCAAATTAGCAACACAATTAGATTATTAAAACTACCTCAAAAAGTTAAAGAATTTGTCCAAAACAAAACCCTATCCGCAGGACATGCAAGAGCTCTTGTTGGTCTTGAGGATTCTTATGCTATAGCTCAAGTTGCGATTAAAAAAAATATGAATGTTAGGCAGCTAGAGACCTATATTTCATATGTTAAGAACAAGAGAGGGAAAAAAGGTAATAAGACAAAAGACCCCAATATATTGTCATTAGAAAACGAAATTACCCAAATGTTGGGGTTAATCATCAAAATTGACCATAAAAATAGCGAAAAAGGCAAACTAGAAATTTTCTATAATAATTTAGAACAACTCGATGATTTGATTAAAAAACTCAGAAAATAATTATTTTGCTGCTGCGGCAGTTAAACGCAAAACAATATTTCCGGATATAGTATTGGCTAGTTCAGGTGATTTTTTTATATCAGTTTCACCCTCATTTATTATAGTAAGTGCTCTCTCTGCTTTATTAATGTTCCAAAGCTTTAATTGTTTAGTAAAATTATCCTTTTCTTTAAAAAAAACAGGGGGTCTTAATTCACTCATTGCTTGGGTTAAGTTTTTACCATTTTCCATAGCAATTAATGCATTATGGATTCTTTGAAAAAAGTTAGATAAAGCATTGATTACTTGGATAGGTTGTTGTCCATTTAAAGAGAGCTTGTTGAAGCAAAAGAAGGCATCATCTATCTTACCAAGTGCAACGGAATTACATAAATTTTGGATCTCAACCGGCTTATCTGCGAAGAGAACTTTGTTAATAATATCGATATCAATTTCTTTTTCTTTATTTTTAAGCATATAAAGAAAAATTAATTCTAGGTTTGATTCAAGCACTTTATTATTCTGTCCAGCAAAAGAAATAATTTTTTGTTTTGCATCATGAGTTATCGATAGCTTATTTGAGTTCATATAGTTTTCGATAAAAATATTTGTATCTTTTAGGGTGTCTTCATAAAAAGGAATTACTATAAAACTCTCAGATTTTTCAAATAGTCCCCTTAACTTTGATTTTGGGCCTAATTTTCCTGATTTAACAACTATAAATGAATTGTCTGTAGGGTTTTCTAGGTAATTTTCTAAGCACCCTGCTTTATCAGTATCAGTAAGGTCAATTCTAACTACTTTTATTCCTCCACCAAGATTAATTGTGTTGATTTCATTAAAAAAAATTTCAGCTTGATTTAAAATAATGTTTGCGTCTAATTCCTGTGCTTCAAGCATTTCATCATTGTGCTTGTTTAGCTCATCATAAATCTTTATATAATTTTTATTAACGCGATATTCATTCGGTCCATATAAAAGGACACCAAATTTTTCTATTGGTGGTATAATAAGTTCATTTATATCAGCTATTTTGCCCTTCATTTTATTTTACTTGGTTTTTTCTAAAAAGAGCTAGTTGTCTTCTTATATCTTGAACAATCAAAATTAGAATTCTGTTTCTAGTGTCTTGTTCATTAACATAATTAGCATATGGTTCCGCAACTCTATTATATGCTGACGATATTAAAGATTCCCCACTGAACACTTCTTTATCATTTTTCTCTTTTTTTACATAAAACTTAACTGATATAACGATATTCTTTCTTAAAACTTTTTCATCTTCTCTTATATCTATATCTTCTGATTGTTCATCAACGATAAAATCAATTATATAATTTTCTGAAGAAGCGCTCGAACTTAAAATATTTGTCAGACCTTTATAAATTATTTTAGAGCTTTCATTTTGATCGCTTGGCGCATTAACAACAAAACCTGATAATGAATTATTGTTATAAAGTGGTTGAAAGCCGCATGCGGCGAGCATAACAACACCAAAAATCAATATTACTAATTTATTAAATGACAAAATTAAGTATCCTTCCTTTAACATAAATTACTTTTTTAATTTCCTTTTCAGCTAAATCACCTTTTATTTTTTTGTTATCTTTTGCTGCCTCAATTGCCCCTTCTTCTTCGGTTTCAATTGGGATGCTTATTTCACCTCTTTTCTTTCCATTGATTTGAACAATTAATTTTGCATTTTTATCTTTTATTAGGTTTTCTTCAAATTCAGGCCACGATTGTTTACAAGCTAACCCTTTAAAACCTAATTGTGACCAAGATTCTTCAGCCAAATGCGGGATAAATGGAGATAAAATAATGATTAATGATTGCAAAATTTCATATGCAGTTTCACTGCTTATATTCTCTTTGGTTTCTGACTTAGATAGCTCACCTATAAGAGAATAAACATTGGCAATGGCTTTATTAAATGCCATTGATTCAAGATTAAAAGTTATATCTCTTATGTATTTATGTAAGATTTTCTTATATTGTATTTGTTCATCTGGGTCTTTCGGAGATTTCTTTTCTATAATTTCTTTAAAATCTAATATAGTTCTCCAAATTTTGTTTATGAATTTATTAGAAGAGTCGATACCAGCCTCAGTCCAAAAGATATCTCTATCTGGAGGAGAGTCAGAAAGAACAAACCATCTGGCTGTGTCTGCGCCATAAAGTTTTATAATATCGTCAGGGTCAACTATATTCTTCTTCGATTTAGACATTTTTTCTGGCGACCCAATTGAAATTTTCTCACCAGTTTCTTTATGGTAAGCTGAATTATCTTTCTCATTTTTTATAACAAGGTATGGCTCCACCCATTCACCTTTTTCATTTGTATATGTTTCATGGCAAACCATTCCTTGAGTGAACATACCATCAAAAGGCTCCTTAATTTCTAAATGTCCGGTAATTTTCAACGCCCTAGTAAAAAATCTTGAATATAGTAAATGCAAAATTGCATGCTCAATGCCGCCAATATATTGATCTACGGGCAACCAGTAATTTGCTTCATCTTTATTAATTGGTTTTGAATTATCAAGATCACAGAATCTTGCAAAATACCATGAAGAATCAATAAAAGTATCAAATGTATCAGTTTCTCTTATCGCCTTAAGACCAGTCTTCTTACATATTGTGTGTTTCCAAGTAGGATGTCGTTCTAATGGATTTCCTGGCATTGAAAAGTCTATATCTTCAGGTAAAGTTATTGGCAATTCACTCTCTGGAACTGGAATTATTTCTCCATCTTCTCTATACATAATTGGGATAGGGCATCCCCAGTATCTTTGTCTTGAAATACCCCAATCTCTTAATCTATAATTAATTTCCTTCTTGCCAATTTTCAATTCTTTAAGCTTATCAATGGCAGTTTCTTTAGCTTTTTCTATACTTAAGCCATTGAGAAAATTTGAATTTATAATTGTACCATCCCCAATATACGCTTCATTTTTAATTAACATATCTTGTTCGTCTACATCTGCTGGACAAACAACAGGTAAAACTGGAAGACCATACTTATTAGCAAAATCTAAATCTCTTTGATCGTGTGCCGGACAACCAAATATTGCGCCTGTTCCGTATGATGACAATACGAAATTGGCTATGTAAACCGGAAGCTTTATATTTTCATCAAATGGATGTTGAACAAGTATACCTGTATCAAACCCCTCTTTTTCAACTTTTTCAATTGCTTCTTCAGACGACGCAATTTTTTGACATTCTTTTATAAAATTAAGAGCATCGTCATTATCCTGTGATATTGCTGTGGCTATTTCATGGTCAGGCGCAACAGCACAAAAACTTGCACCAAATAATGTATCGGGTCTGGTGGTATATACCTTGATTTCACTAGCAATTTTTGTAAATTTTCCAAGAATCTTAAAGCTGAAAACTGCCCCTGATGATTTTCCTATCCAATTTTTCTGCATAAGTTTTACTTTATCAGGCCACTTATCTAACTTTTCTAATCCATCAAGCAAATCATCCGAAAAATCCGAAATTTTTAAAAACCATTGATTTAATTTTCTTCTTTCAACAACAGCTCCTGATCTCCATCCCAATCCATCTATCACTTGCTCATTTGCTAAAACTGTCTTATCTACTGGATCCCAATTAACTTCACTTTCTTTTCTGTAAACAAGATTATTTTTATAGAAGTCAATAAAGATATTTTGTTGGTGTTTAATGTATTCATGGTCACATGTTGCAAATTCACGATCCCAGTCAATGGCGAGACCAAGTGACTTTAATTGATCTCTCATACTATTAATGTTTTTATAGGTCCACTCCTTAGGATGGATTTTATTCTCCATAGCAGCATTTTCTGCTGGCATACCAAATGCATCCCAACCCATAGGATGCAAAACATTATCACCTTTTGTAATTCTATATCTCGTTATTACATCCCCTATCGTATAGTTCCTAACATGCCCCATATGAATTCTTCCTGATGGATAAGGAAACATCTCTAAAATATATTTTTTTGGTAAATTTTTATCTGATTTTTTGGCGGCAAAAGGTTTTTCCTTCGACCACAAATCTTGCCAATAAGGTTCTATCTTTTTGGGGCTATAATCCATTAAAATACTTATTCAAAGGCTTTACTTCCAAGCCTAAGCTCTCTGGCCTTTGTAAGAATTGAATTTTCTATCAGTTTTGCTGTTTCTGGATTTACTTCTGCGTCCACCCAATTGTTGTTAGAGTTAATCTGTCTAAATACCGCTACTTCCACTGCATCTGCCCTTAATCTTCTATCTTTGATATAAACAAAAACTTTAGTTCTTTCATTTGCAATACCCTCACCACTATACCAATCTGTAGAAATTATACCCCCAATTGGATCACTTTTATCTATTGGCATAAACATTAGGCTATCAAGACTTGCTCTCCATAAAAATGCGTTTACGGCCATAGAATATTGTGACTGTTCTATTTCAGAAATCGATCTTTCCGATTTATTGCCGCAAGAACTCAATGTAAATATAATTATAAATAAAAAAGTAATTTTAAGAGGTATATTCACTTAGATCTCCCAAGAAAGTTAATATTTATTTAATATCAGAATTATTGATCTAAACTAAACTAAAAATTTAATAACTTCATCAATATTAAATATTTTCTTTATTTAGTAAAAATGATCTAAAATTAAATAATGGAAGATGTAGTAAATAATTATAACTCGATTATGGAGCAAATTAGAATTTCAGCCGACCAAGCCGATAGAGATTTGGATGACATTAAGTTAATAGTTGTCACTAAAAAATTTAATTCCGAAAAAATCAAACCTTTGCTTGATATTGGTCATCTTTATTATGGAGAAAACAGGGTTCAGGAAGCTTTAGATAAATGGCCGGATTTGTTAAATAATTACAAAGATATTAATTTAAGTCTAATTGGACCTCTTCAGACTAATAAAGTTAAAACAGCCTTAGATCTATTTTCATCTATACACACGATTGATAGAAAAAAACTTGTTGATAAGATAAAGTCATATCCAGAAAAACTTAAAAAAATTAATGAACTTTTTATTCAGGTTAATCTGGGTGATGAGTCTCAGAAAGCAGGTATATCAATTGAAAGTTTTGATAATTTTTATATAAATGCTCAAGAAAATTTAAAAATTGATGGTTTAATGTGCTTACCTCCCAAAAAGGATGATGCATCAATTTATTTTGCCTTTTTGAATCAAATGGCCACTCAAAAAAATTTGAATAAATTAAGCATGGGAATGAGCTCTGATTTTAAAGATGCTATATTGTTTGGTGCAACACATATAAGGGTTGGTGAGGCCATTATGGGGAATAGAGGTGAATAATACAAAGGCGGAAATAGCGTTAATCACAAATAATTCAGGCTTAGCAGACCTGCTTGAAGAGTCTTTTTTGATGTATGGTAAATTTTCAATTTCACTTTATTCAAATTCTTCGATTTCTAATTTAATAAAAAAAATAGATATTTTTGATGTAATATTAATATCTAATGATGTTCTTGATGAAGGCGATAAAGAAATTATTGATTTTTTAAGAGGAATTGGAAAGAAATCTATCTATCTTACAAAAATTAATATCAAAAAGGATGTTTTTAAAAATAAAGGCATTAATCCCAATTCTATAATTAATATACCATTTAGTTTTAATAATATTGTTCAGCAAATTGAGATCTTTATTAGAGAAAATTCAAAAAAAATGAATGATATAAGAATAGGTAATTTTTTCCTTAATGTGCATGGTAGAAAAATAATTTTAAATAATGCTCATGAAAAATTAACCGAAAAGGAAACAGAAATACTATGGAAACTTCTAAATAAAATTGAACATAAAATTTCTCAAAAAGATTTGTTGAAAGAAATTTGGGGATATGATGAAGGCATTGAGACGAGAACACTCGAGACTCATATATATAGGATAAGAAAAAAATTAAATTCAGTTGGCGCTAAAAACTATAAAATTAATAATATAGATAACTCATATGTCTTAAGTGTCGATAAAGTCAATTAAACCTGAAATCAGCAATAACAGGAACATGATCAGATGGTCTTTTCCATCCTCTAATATTTTCTTCAATATGCGTACTTTCTAAATGATTAACCAGCTTTTTACTTACCCAAATGTGATCAAGTCTTCTGCCTCGATTTGATTTCTTCCAATCTTTTGCCCTATAACTCCACCAGCTATAAATCTTGTTATCATAACCTTGGGTTAATCTTATAGCATCCTCAAATTGAAAAGATTTAATAAATTTATCTAATTTCTTAATTTCTATTTCGGTATGACTAACAACATTTTTTAATTGTTGATGAGACCACACATCTTGTTCATGTGGCGCTATATTAAGATCTCCAACTATAATAACATAGTCCTTATTTTTTGATTTCTGATCCAAGAATAATTTTGTTGCTTCATCTAAAAACCTAAGTTTATGTTTAAATTTAGGATTCACTTTTGGATCAGGCTCATCTCCACCTGCGGGAACATAGAAATTATGAATGATAATTTTTTTCTTTTTATATACAAGTTCAATATTTATATGTCTTGCATCATCTTTTTTACAAAAAATTTGTTTATTAACAGATTTTATCGGGTGTTTAGATGCAATACATACTCCATTATATCCTTTTATTCCGTATGTTTCAGTACTAACAAAACCCATATTTTCGAAATCTTGAAATGGAAAATCTTCTTTTAAACATTTAGTTTCTTGAAGGCATAATACATCCGGATCTAATTTTTTTACCGCTCTTTTTACTGAGTTAATTCTTAGCCTAACAGAATTTATATTCCAGGTAATGACTCTCATTTAACTTTTATGAGTCTAAGATATTTTCCCACATTTCATCAATCATCATTTCATAATCAAAATCCATAATTATCGATGTATCTTCATATCTTTCTATTATTTGTGAATCAGGGAAAATTCTAGGGTCATTTTTATAGCTATCTTTGAGAATTTCAAACGCCATTAGATTTGCTGTAGCTAGCTGGTTATTAACGGCTATATTTTTTCCTATTTCTGCATCCAAAATTGCATTGATATAATAATGCGCAGACTCTTTATTATTAGAATTTGCAGATATACAAATTATATCCTGCCAAATTAAACTTCCTTCTCTAGGATAAACAAAGCCAATATTATCATCTTTCTCCATTACTTCGAGAGCTTCTTCGTTTGTAGCAATAGCTAGGTCAACTTCATTTGCCAATATAAGGGCTATTCCATCTGAATTACCGAAATTTTTGATATGTTCTTTCTGCCTTTTAAGAAGGCCTTCAGCTTGGTTAATCCAGCTTGGGTCATTTGAATTTGCAGATATTCCAATATATTTTAATGCTAATTGAATTAGAGTTCTTCCATCATCAATTAAGGCAACTCTTCCAGAATATTTATCAGAGTCTAAGAGCCATCTCCATGTTGCAGGAGGGCTATCAAATTTATCTTTTCTATATAAAATGCCAATTCCACCCCAAGTCAATGGAACTGAATATTTTCTCCCGTTATCATAACTGGAGTTTAAGAATTGTGGATTGATGTATCCTATATTTGAGATTAAAGAATTATCTAATGCTGCTATTTTATCTTCGTAAATAGCTTCCTCAATTAAATAATTTCTTGCAATTATTATATCAGCATTGTTCACATAATCTGCAAAGTCTAGATCATCATTTTTGGAATAAAATGATGTTTTTACAGGAATATTTAGTGATCTATCTAATTTTGATAGATCTCTTTTCTCAACATATTCTTCTGGCATTACTACCGAAAAAGATACTTCTTCTTGAGCGTTAGATTTTTCTGACCAAAAGAGAAAAGAAAATAGAATAAGCCCAGAAAAAAACTTTATAAGACCTAAACTTCCCTCAAATCGTTTTATTTTAATCATACTTTACCTCTCCACAATAAACTTTATACACTTATATATATAACATTTTCTAATGAAAACATTATTTTGTAACAAAATATTGTTTTTGCACACTTTCTACAAAATTAAGCTTAGAAAAGAAAATATTTGTTTCTTTTTTTTGATGATCAATATATTTCCATTGACGCAGAACAGGCTTTGGATAGTCAAATACAACTTCTAAAGAATTTCTTTCATTTCCCTCATTAACATTGATAGTTATTTTACCGATATTACCATCAATAATTGAACTATTTAAATATTTATTGATATTAGAATTATTTTCTAAGAGCTCCAATATAGGATTATTGTTAATTGAATAATTTTGAAAACTTTCTGATTTCCTCTCTTTAAAGAATAACTTACCGGATTTATAAATTATTACGGTTTCATATGGAGGGTTATAATGAAAAGCAATCTCTTTTTTATTATTAATCCAAAAATTACCTTTAGAGATATTTCCAACATAATCAATTTGAGTAAAAGTTCCGGTAAGATTATAGAAATTATCAATATAAAATTTTGTTTCTTGTTTCCATGTATTTAATGTTTTTGTGGCATTTTCTTCTTTGATGTCCGCCAAAGCTGAACAAGATAATATTATTATTATTAAATAAAATTTTAAAAATTTACTCATAAAACGGACCTCAAAGAAGCTCCCTCTTTCCCTGTGAGTTTGGTGCAGAAACTATACCTTTTTCTTCCATCTCTTCGACAATTCTTGCGGCACGGTTGTATCCTATTTGAAGCTTTCTCTGGATATAGCTAATTGAAACCCTTTTATCATTTGTGACAATTGAGACAGCTTGGTTATATAATGTATCTTCACTACTATTCTCAAATGATTTTAAATCATTTTCCTCATCTTTTTCTTCAACTATCTCATCTATATAATCAGGATTTTCTTGTTGTCTAATATGAGAAACTATTTTTTCAACTTCTGAGTCAGATACAAATGCTCCATGGACTCTTGTAACTCTACCACCTTCAGATAAAAACAACATATCACCATTCCCAAGTAATTGTTCCGCGCCCATCTCGTTCAATATGGTTCGACTATCAATCATTGAGGCTACTCTAAATGAAATTCTTGTTGGGAAATTTGCTTTAATAGTTCCTGTAACTACATCTACGCTTGGTCTTTGGGTTGCCATAACCACATGTATTCCTGCTGCCCTTGCCATTTGCGCTAATCTTTGAACTAAATGCTCAATATCGTTTTTTGCAACAAGCATCAAATCTGCCATCTCATCTATGACAACAACAATAAACGGAAGTTTTTCTGCAATAACCTCTTCTTCTTCATATATTGGATCTTGATTTTCATCGTATCCTGTATGAACTCTTCTTTTGAAAGTTTTGTTTTGAAGGCTATATTCTTCTGCTTTACGATTATATTCTGCCATATTTCTAACTGATAGAATTGCCATCTTTTTATATCTTTCTTCCATTTCCCTTACTACCCATTTAAGTGCAACGACAGCTTTCTTAGGATTTGTTACTACAGGTGTTAGCAAATGAGGAATTCCATCATAAACAGATAATTCTAACATTTTGGGATCAACCATAATTAGCCTACAATCTTCAGGCTTAAACTTATACAGGATTGATAATATCATTCCATTAATGCCAACTGATTTACCCGACCCAGTTGTTCCAGAAATAAGCAGATGAGGCATCAAAGATAGGTCAGCAATAATTGGTGTACCTCCAATATCTTTTCCAAGACTTAGCGGGATACCTTTTTCTTGTTTTTGAAAATTTTCTGAGTCAAAGATTTCGCGTAAATAAACTGTATTCCTATTTTCATTTGGGAGTTCAATCCCTATTGAATTTTTACCAGGAACAACCGCTATTCTTACTGATGCTACCGCCATCTCTCTTGCAATATCATCAGTGAGACTTATTACTCTTTTAGTTTTAATTCCTGGGGCAGGTTTTAATTCATATAATGTGACAACAGGCCCTGGTCTGACAATATCTATGTCACCTTCCACACCAAATTCTTTAAGTGCATTTGATAATTTATTTCTATTTTCTTCTATTAAATCATCTGGAATAACAGTCTGATTATTTTCATTTGCTTCTTTCAATAAATCAAGAGATGGAAGCTCATAACCAATTTGACTGGACTTAATTTTTTCTAACTTTTTCTCTTTTGGTTTTATTTCATCTTTCTTAATTGGTTTTATTTTATTTTCCTTAGATATAATTTTAACTTGTTGTGGCTTTTCCTCTATTGGTTTCACTTCTTTCTTGATCTCTTTTGCTTTAAATCTCTTATTTGGTAACAATGCATTGTTTCCAAGAATTAAAGAAATAGCGGCAAACATAGCAATTAAAATATTTTTTATATAACTATCAATTTCTATTTCTAAGAAATTAGCCAGAAACATTAATTGGTTATTTATTAGAAACCCAAACACACCTCCGCTTTCCGAAATCATATGGCTTGTAAATGATAGAGTTACTATGCATAAAAATAATAGTGAAATTACTTTTATAGCTTTTTGAGATCTATTTGTTAGTGAGAAAAAACCAAATATTATAAGGCTAATAGGTATAATAATTGAAGAAAATCCAAATGTCTGAATAAGTAAATCTGAAGTATAAGAACCCGGAGAGCTTACAAGATTATTTGCTAAATCATCTGATGATGTATTTAAGCTTGGATCAAATTTGCTATAACTTAATAATGATATGGAAATCAAAATTCCAATAATAATTAAACCAATATTTGCTAAAAAATTAATAAAAAATTTCACAAATTTGATTATTAACTCATAAAAATAACGCAAAGCAATTTTTGGGTAAAAAGTTATTTTAGATATTACACTCATAATATAATTTAATTTTAAGTTTTAATTACGCTTAATATTATAAGTGTTCTAAAATATTATCTAGCTCAAGGTTTTTTCTATCAATATTTGACAATATGTTTTTCCAGGTAAAATATCCCTCTTATGACTGAATATGATGAATATGTTGACTTTATTATTTTTGGAGATGGTATCACTTCAGATGTCCTTTCGCTCGTATTAAAAAATGCTGGTAAGCAATTTTATGTATTGGGGGATGATAAAGTTGATCAATCAGCAGAATCCCCAAGATCTCTAGCTCTTTCTCCATCTTCAATGAATCTATTGGAATTTTTTGGAATTAATTTCCCGGTCGAAAAATTAAATAAAATGAAGGTATATGAGTCGGATTTAAGTAACGATAAGATCAAGAGCGAACTTATTTTTGATAATGGAAAGACATTATCTTATGTAACAAAATATTATGATCTTAAGAAATCTTTATTGCAGGAAACTAAAGCTCATAAAAGAAAAATAGAATCGAAAAATTTCTCAACCATTGAATTAGATAAGGATTATATCAAGCTGATAATAGAAGGTGGTAAAATTATTTATTCAAAAAATATTATCTTTACTCAAAAAATTGAAACCACTCTTCATTCTCAACTCAATCTCTCATATATAGAAAAAAGCTATAATCAAAAAGCAATTGTAGCGACTTTAAAGCACAGTACACCGCATAGTGGTATTGCTTATCAATTTTATGATAATGGAAAGCCATTAGCTTTACTTCCTTTATCAAAAGAAAATAATTTTTATAGGAGTTCATTGATCTGGTCATTAGATGATTATTTGGCAGATGATATTTTATTGAATGAAGATTTAAATGATATGTTAAATTTAAAATTAGGACATCTATACGAAAATATTGAAATATCTGAAGGACCGATTTCTTTTGAACTCGATAAATTTCTCTTAAAAGGAAAACCTGATAAAAGATTAATTTTTATTGGAGACTCTGTTCGTATGATGCATCCAATGGCAGGTCAAGCCTGGAATCAAGCCCTTCGCGACATATCTTATATTGCTGATGCTTTATTTGAGTCAAAAAATCTTGGGATTGATCTTATTTCAACACCTTCATTTAACGCTTTTACTAGAATAAGAAAATTTGAGGGCGAAGGTATGACCAATTCAATAGATCTTATAAATTATATTTATACGCTCGATAGTTCAATATCGAAAGGTTTTAGAAGGAATATGATGAAATTAATTAATACTTTAAAACCTGTAAATAAGTTATTTATTAGTGAAGCTGAAGGCGGAATATTGAGGCGACCAAGCCTTCTTATGGGAGAAAGTCCTGGGTCAAATAAAATCTAGTCTATTTTTCTAGCTTCATCAGGAAGCATAATTGGAATTCCATCTCGTATTGGGTAAGCTAGTTTAGCTTCTTTACTAATCAGTTCCCCTTTTTCTTCGTCTAGCAATAACTTTGTTTTTGTTATTGGGCAAACCAAGATTTCCAATAGATCTTTGTCAATTTTATTCATAATTCTATTGTATAGATTCTATACCCTTATTTGTCGATAGTGCCATTTCTGTCATCGCAATCAAAAGTTCATTTCTTTTTTGTGTATCTTCTGCTTCTAGAAGAGCTTGTTTTTCTTCTTCTTCATATGCAACTTTTACTTGTCTATAGGGTGTAAGCGTATCAAGTTCTTGGACTATTTTATATCTGCAAATTCCATTTAAAGTAATTATAAATCTCGAGTCAGAGAGTTCTGTGAAAGATGTTATCTTTCCAAGGCAGCCTATAGTATATAATTGATTATCATTACTCTCCTGAGACTGTATCATTCCTATCAGTCTGTCAGAAGATATGGCATTATCTACCATTTCTAAATATCTAGGTTCAAATATATTAAGAGGCAGTTGTGAGCGAGGTAGATGAAATCTTATTAGGTATATCTTCGATTTTTTTATATTTATATAAACTACTCATATTAGCTAAATAAAATTGAGGATAATTTTTTCCTCCCTTCAATAGCTAGGTCATCAGTTGGACCAAGCGCATTGAAAATTTCCAGAAGACTCTTTCGTGGTGCTTCATCATTCCACATTCTATCTTTTTCAATTATGAATAACAAATGTGACATAGCCTGTTCGTAATTTCCTTTGCTCATAAATCCAATAGCAACATCATATCTTAACTGGTGATTATCTGGCTTTTCTTCAAGCTCTTTTTCTAAATTTTTTATTTCTTCTTCATCAATATTACTATCTTCTGATTTTTCCAATATATCAATTTGTGATTTAGCTGATACATAATCTTGATTTTTATCTTTGTCCGGACTCTCAATGTTAGATATAATTTCTTTAGCAATATCAATTTCATTAAGCTTTAAATAACAATTGGCGAGCATAGATAATGCAGTAATATTATCAGGTTCTGATTGTGCTATTTTTCCAAAAATCTCTAATGCTTCATTATAATTTTTCTCACTAAAAAGAGTTCTGCCTTGCTCTAGCGCCATATCATTATCAGAAGGACCATTGAGATCAGCAAGTTTTTCAACAAATGCTTTTATTGCAGACTCTGGTTGTACACCAACAAAACCATCTACAGGTTGACCGTTATGAAAACCTAGTATTGCTGGAATAGATTGGATCTGAAGTTGTTGAGATATTTCTGGATGCTCATCAATATTCATTTTTGTTAAAACGACCCTACCATTTGATGAGGCTACAAGCTTATCTAATATGGGGGCTATTTGTTTACAAGGTTCACACCAGGGTGCCCAAAAATCTACTATAACTGGAATTGATTTTGATTTTTCAATTACCTCTTGGACGAAGTTTTCATTCGTCAAATTTACTGACTGAGAATTATTCACCTCACTTTGACTTGTTTGATCAAAATTCATTATTCTAGAGAGCGTCTTCCTGAGTTTCGCCAGTTCGAATTCTTATTGCTCTATCTACGTCTGTTATAAAAATTTTTCCATCACCAACTTTTCCTGTCTCAGAAGTTTTTGATATTAGATCTATCACTTCTTCAACTTTCTCTGTAGGAACAACAAGTTCAATTTTCATTTTTGGTACTTCAGTTGTCTTATATTCTGCGCCCCTATATATTTCTGTTTGACCCCTTTGACGACCAAACCCCTTAATTTCAGTCGCAGATAAACCTTCAATTCCTATAGTTATTAGAGCATCTCTAACATCATTATATTTGTGAGGTCTTATAATGGCAGTTATCATCTTCATGGTTTCCCCCTTCTCTAGCCTAAGAGCAATTTTAACTAATCTTCTTATCGATTCTGAATGTGATGGAATATCTGTTTGGTTTCTTCGCCATTTATCCACCTCTTGTCTAAATTCAGATGAAGCTACTAACTGTATTCTTTGATCTTGTTTATTCATGATTTTATTATACATAAGAAAGATTAATAGTTAAGTAAGTTTGTTTACAACATGATAACTTTCAAATAATGTAAGCATCATTAGCGGGTGTAGCTCAGTGGTAGAGCATCACGTTGCCAACGTGAGGGTCGTGAGTTCGAATCTCATCGCCCGCTCCATTATATTTAAACTAGTAACCTTCTTTTTATTATTAATAAACTTGGCTTCAGAAATATGATTTTCTGTATAAATAGTTATAATTATGCAACAATATTATATTTTGCACCTCTATATTTAAGCTCACTTTTATCAATTATAATTTTATCGATTTTATTCTCATGTTTAAAACCTCTATATAGCCCTTCCTTTAATGGAACTCTTGTTTCAACAGAAATTTCTTTATTTCCTCTATATATCTTATTCATTTTTAACTCCTATTATAAGTAACATACTTAACTTACACATATTATACATATTACTCATTCCTTTTCAAGTAATTATTTATGTCTTTTTTTATTTTTTTTGATATTAATTACTTAAAATTATTGGTGCCGCTTAAACACGGATAATAGGGAAAAAGGTTTAAATCCTTTGCTGTACCCGCAACTGTTTTTGAGTGTTTATATCAAATGCCACTGTAATTACGGGAAGGCGATATAAACTATACTTATTAGCCAGGAAACCTGCCAATAATGTCGTGTATTGAAAGATCGGGTCTAATCTATCATTGCGGGCTTTGCCTCTAAGCGACAATAAATATTAAGGAGGCATAAATGCTATTTATTTGGATCTTTTTTCTTTTATTTAATTCTATAATATTACAAGCTCAGGTAATTGATGATATATCAAAACCTGATGAGATAATTGTCAAATCTACTAGGTCGAATTCAAATGTGTATCAACTAGGATCATCAGTTGAAATTATATCAGCTGAAGAAATTAAAAAAAATTCATTTAATTTTGTAAGTGAGGCACTTCAAACATCTTCGGGTGTATATGTTAGTCAGACTGGATCATTCGGAGGAACAGCGACTGTTAGAATAAGAGGCGCTTCAAGCGATCAGACATTAGTATTGATTGATGGAGTTCCAATCTCTGATCCATCATCGCCTGGAGGAGGTTATGATTTTTCAAGCTTACTAACATCAAATATTGATAGAATTGAAATTCTTAAAGGATCACAATCAACGCTATGGGGTAGCGATGCTATTGGGGGTGTTATTAATATTGTAACTTTTGAAAATGCCTCTATTCCAAATATACATTTAAATACAGAAATTGGTTCATTCAATACTGAAAAAATCGGAACAGATTTTAATATAGCTAATGAACACAATAGTCTTTTTCTATCATATGACTCATATAAATCGGATGGTATTTCAAAGGCAGATAAAAGAGACGGTAATAGTGAGAAAGATGGAGTTGGAAGCAGAGCTTATCTCTTAAAAACCAATCATAATATTTTTAATTCAGAAATATCATCAAATATTAATTATAGAGAATCTGATGTTGATTATGATGGCTATGGATTTGCCACAGGAGTCACTGATAGCGATGAAAACACAAAAGGTAGACAATTAAATTGGAGCTTATTATTAAGAAAAGCTTTTTTAGACGATCAACTAGTTAATTCAATCTTATTTGGTGAATCTGAAATTGATAGAAAATACTATACCAATAATATTTTAAATTTTTCTGCAAAAGGAGAAAGAAAATTTATACGATATGTTGGAAATTATTCATTAAACGATAATAATTCGTTTACATTTGGATTTGAAAATGAAGAGGTTGCTACATCAGGTGTAGATTTTGATACCAGGTCTATTTTTTTATTATATGAAACATTAATTTCCAAAAATTTTGGATTTTCTCTTGGCTTAAGGGGAGATGATAGAAATAATTTAGCGAGTCAAGAAACTCCGAAAATTACAGCTTTTTATAACCTTAATGATGAATGGCGCTTGAGAGCAAATTGGGGTGAGGGCTTTAAATTACCTACAATATTTCAATCGACATTTTTTTGTTGCGGCGCAGAAAAACCAAATGAAAATTTATTACCAGAAACTAGTGAGGGCTATGAAATTGGTATTGATTATAAGTCTAATGAAAATTTTAATAAAATTGGGGTTACTTTTTTTGACCAAGACATAAGTAATATGATTGATTTTTCTTTTAGTATAGGCGGATATGAAAATATAAAGAAAGTTTATTCTAAAGGTATAGAGGTAAATTTTGTTTCTCAGTTAAAAGATAATATCACAATCTCAGGTAACTTTACTAAACTCGATAGTGAAAATGAATTTGGCTCAAGGCTTTCTAGACTTCCAGAAGAAAAAGGGAATTTAAATATTGATTTCTCTCTAGGTCTTAAAAATAATTTCTATATTTCATTATTTTATAATGGAGATGAGGTTGATCCAAGGGGTGAAGTGAGTGATTGGTTTAGATCTGATCTCAATTTTTCTAGAAATATTAGCGACAAGGCAAAAATTTATTTTAAGGTCAAAAATATTTTTGATGAAGAATATCAAGATATTTATGGTTATGGAACCGAGGAAAGATCATTTAGTATTGGGATTAATTTATCAGCAGGCTAATGGTTGAAATGTCTTAGGCCTGTAAAGATCATTGCTAGGCCAGCTTCATCAGCAGCTTGAATAACCTCTTCATCTCTTATTGAGCCACCTGGTTGAATTATTGCTGTAACCCCAGCTTCCGCAGCAGCTATTAAACCATCAGCGAATGGAAAAAAAGCATCAGATGCAACAACAGAGCCAACTGCAAGAGGAATTTTTTCTCCAAAAGCTGATGCCGCATCTTCGGACTTTCTTGCAGCTATTCTAGAAGAATCTAACCTATTCATTTGTCCGGCTCCAATCCCAACTGTTGCACCATTTTTTGCATAAACTATAGCATTAGATTTAACATGCTTTGCTACAGTGAAAGCAAAATATAAATCATTAACCTCCTGGTCATTTGGTTTCCTTTTTGAGACAATTTTTATTTCCTCCTGATTGATAACAGTATTATCATTAGTTTGAACAAGAAAACCTCCAGTAATTGTCTTCATCTTATGTGATATTTCATTTGTATTAGTTAATCCACCAGTAGAGAGTAATCTTAAATTTTTTTTCTTACTTATTACATTTTTAGCTTCTTCTGAAATAGTAGGCGCAATAATTACTTCAGTAAAAATCTCAGTAATTAATTCAGCTGTTTCTGCTTGCAGTTCTGAATTAAAGGAAATTATTCCCCCAAAGGCAGATGTTGAGTCGCATTTTAATGCCTCTTTATAAGCTTCAACCTGATTATTATTAATAGCAACACCGCAAGGATTTGCATGCTTAATTATTGCTACGGCATGACTCTCGTCAGGATCAAATTCTGACACCAATTCAAATGCAGCGTCAGTGTCATTAATATTATTATAGCTTAGTTCTTTTCCTTGGATTTGTTCAGCAGAAATAACTCCATATCTATTTGTTCCATCAGTATAGACTGCTGCTTCTTGATGAGGGTTTTCTCCATATCTGAGCGTTTGTATTTTTTCTCCACCAAAAGATTTATAGGTTTGATCGCCATCATTAATTTGTTTATTCATCCAATTTGATATTGTTGCGTCGTAAGCTGCGGTTCTTGAATAGGCTTTATGCGCTAAATTTTTTAATGTTTTTTCACAGATTCTGCTGTCTTTCTTTAATTCTTCAATGATTAGATTATAATCATGTTTATCAACGACAACAGCAACACTATTATGATTCTTGGCCGCAGCCCTTATCATTGCTGGTCCGCCTATATCGATATTTTCTATACATTCTTCAAAACTAGATTCTTTTTTAATTGTTTCTTCAAACGGATATAAATTAACGATTAATAAATCTATTGTATCAATGGAGTTCTTTTTTAAAGTTTCCATATGATCCTTATTAGTTTTAATGCCTAGCAGTCCCCCATGAACATTTGGGTGTAATGTTTTTACTCTACCATCTAAAATTTCTGGAAAACCTGTTACAGATGAAACATCAGTAACATTCACCCCTAATTCCTCTATGAACCTTTTAGTCCCTCCAGTTGATAAAATATCAATATTTAAAGATGATAACTCGTTGGCTAAGTCTTCTAAGCCGTCTTTATCTGATACAGATATAAGGGCTCTTTTTACTTTAATCCCATTACTCATAAGGTTAGTTCCGTAATCTTAATTTGGAAATATTGTTTGCATAATTATCTTGTCCACCATTAAAAGTTGATGTTCCGGCAACAAGAACATCAGCACCAGCATTAATAGCTAATTGTGATGTTTCAAAATTTATACCACCATCTACTTCAAGCTCAATATCTTTTCCAGTTGCATCAATTAATTTTCGGATATTTTCAATTTTTTCTAGTTGATCGTGCATGAAACTTTGTCCACCAAAACCAGGGACAACTGTCATAACAAGCACTAGATCTATATCATCAATTATATTATCCAAAACATTAATTTTGGTTGATGGATTTAGTGATATGCCTACTTTGCAGCCAAAAGATTTTATCATTTGTATAGTTTGTTTTGGATCATCTTCTGCTTCAGGGTGGAATGTTATAATATCTGACCCAGATTTTGCAAAGTCTTCTAGCAAAGGATTTACAGGGGTTATCATTAGATGGACATCAAAGGGGATTTCGGTACACTTTCTTATATCTTTGATAACTTCCGGACCGATCGTTAAATTTGGAACATAATGACCATCCATAACATCAACATGTACATAATCTGCTCCCGCAACTGTAATTGCTGAAATTTCTTCCCCAAGTTTTGAAAAATCTGCTGCTAATATCGATGGAGCAATTTTAATTTTTTTGTCCATTTAAATTTCATATCAGAGGCTTCTACGTAACACAAGTATTCAAGATATTTTTTTTAAGCGTGCAATAAAAAACCCATCTCTATTTTTTACCCCTTTTTTTCCGCTAGGTAGAATTCTTAACCACCCTTCCTCTGTAACTGAGTCTTGAATATCTTCGATCAGATTTGAAGATATTTTATCAATTTGACAATCTCCATGATGCTTAAGGAAATTTATAATTTGCATTTCACCTTCTTCTACTTCGAGTGAACAGTTGCAATATATCAAATGTCCATTCTTACCTAATAGAGACCAGCTTTTTTCTAGCAATCTAGTCTGAAGATTTACTAAATTGCTTACAGATTTTTCATTCTTAGAATAAAGTATGTCTGGATTTTTTCTTATTGTTCCAGTTGAAGAGCACGGAACATCTAATAAAATTTTTTGCCATTTCTTTTCGGTCTTGTAAGTTAGGATATCAGCGTTATCAATCACAGGATTAAATTTAAGCCTTCTCATATTTTCTTTAAATCTAATTATCCGTTTATCACTTAAATCAATTGAATGAACTTTTGCACCAAGCGCCAGCATTTGAGCAGTTTTACCTCCAGGCGCAGCACACAAATCAAGAATCTCATCATCTTGTCCAATAGTTAAGCATTTTACAGGAAGTTGGGACGAATAGTCCTGAACCCACCATTCGCCTGTATCATAACCTTTCTTATCAGAAATTAATCCAGACTCACTGAGCCTAAGAACATTGTTTGGCATCAGCTCAGCATCAAGTTCTTTTTGCCATTTCGAAACATTGTTTTTGACAGCTATATCTATATGAGGATGAATATCTTGAATGCATTTTATAAAATTAAGATAATCATTAGGCCAATTTTTTTTCCATCTATCGAGTAACCATTTTGGTATTTTAGGAGAGTCTTCAAATATTTTTTTATATTTCTCTTCTTCTCTTAATATATTTCTCATAACTGCATTAACTAGGGCTCGCCACTTTAATGTTGCTAGATCAACTGCTGTATTAACTGCAGCATGATTTGGAGTTTCTAATATAAACATTTGTGCAACGCCAATTCTTAATGCCATTTTAGGGTTGTTGGGGAGTTTTTTTATTGGTTCTTTGAGAAGGCAATCAATAGTGGCATCTATTTGTGTCAAATATCTTAATACAGATGAAGACAATAAATAAATAAATCCCTTATCTTTTTTTGAAAGTTTTATGGATTTTTGACTCTTTGTAGTTTTATGAAAAGCCTCATCAAAAGATACAAAGTCCTCTAATACATCTTTTAAAATTAGGGCAACTTTTTTTCTAGTCGCATTGCCTGATTTTTTTTTCATGAATCTGACCATTTAGAATTGTTTATTTTTAAAATAGGCTATATATGAATTTATGTCTAAAAATCCTGATATTATAAATAAATTAAAAAAAAGAAATGCTCAATCTGCTCTTAAGGAAGCCGAAGAAAGAAGAAAAAATAATAAAAATAAAAAGGCTGTAAAAGAAATAGATGGAAGGGATGGGCCTGAGCCAACACGCTATGATGATTGGGAAAAAAATGGAATCATTAGTGATTTTTAGTCTAAAGATTATTTAAAATTATTTTAGCTTAAATATTTCTATATACATGCGAGTATCAAAAGGAACACGAGCACTTATAATATGTAAGGTAATAAAGTGTATAAATGGGTTTCCAGTTACAACAGTAAAAGTAGCTTTACCCATTCCAACTAATGTTTGAGTCATTATGATATATGTAAAGGATGTTAGCCCAGTTGATAAAGTACTGTAATCAACACCTTGGTCAAATAAACTAAAGATTGAATAAAAAAGACCCCCGAACAATACAACGAGTAGTCTGCTTTCTAGCAAAACTGCAATACGTGGGATGAAGATGATATGCATCATTACAACCACAGGTAATCCAGCCCCTAAGGAATTAACTAATATTCCAAGTGGCACACCCTGTGCATATTGGCTTACAGAAATACCACCAAAAAAATCTGCAGACCCCACAAGTATTGGGCCAAAAAAATCTATGGCCCAATAAACTATTATTATCCATAAATCTCTTATCCATTTAAATGAACTAAAAAGTTTTTTTAAGGAAAATCCTCTTCTTTTAAGCCAAATTAAAGGAAGGATGGTATAGATAATTGTATATGTAATTGCCCAAACCCATACATCTACTTGAGAATGACTTCCGGTTGAATAAATATCTGTACCAGGAAAATGAAGCCCCATATTAAATCCAGCCCCTAATATTAGCTGGGTTATGATCAAGTATATTAAAGATAACCAAGCCTCTTTTTTTGCAGAAGATTTTTTCACTGCATATAGTTCAGCCCAATTAACTTCCTCTCTCTTTCTGGTTAGATATAGCAATAAAAAAACCGCAAGAACTAATACAGGCATATAAATAGTTAATAAACTGTTTAAACCATCTATGGCTATAGGAGATACATTGAGACCTTTATGAACAAAAAGAAAATAAAAGAAAGTTGCAACTAACCATAAGGAAATACCCATAAGAAATGCTTTATTCTTGAGAGATTTTAATAAATGAAAATCTGTATTATCATTCATATTAAATGTTTGAATTTAAAAATTTCAACTTTCCCAAACAGACCAGCTTTTTTATAGGGATCATTTTCTGACCATTTCTTTGCTTCGTTTTTATTTTCGACATCTATAACAATTAGACTTCCTATCATTGTGTCATCTTCAGATAAAAATGGACCAGCATATTTCACTACATTAGTTTCAGCGACATACTTTAAATGATCTTCTCTATTTTGCATTCTTGTTTCAATAGCATTTTCTTTGTCTTGGCAAATTAAACAGTAAAGCATTAGTTTTCCTCTTTTATTGGTCTATTAAGAAGGTTATCAATTATGTCTGTAACAGAGTATTTTTCCTCTATCAAATCATTCACGGCTTGAGTTATTGGCATATCAATCTTATTTTGAACTGCTAATTTTGTTATTGCTTTAGCAGAATACATTCCTTCAGCAATAGTTGAGAGGCCATTCGTTGCTTCTTCGATCGTTTGTCCCTCACCAAGTTTAATACCTAAAGAGTAATTACGAGAAGTTTTAGAATTACAGGTAAGTAATAGATCTCCCATACCTGATAGCCCTGCAAGAGTTTCTTCTTTACCACCCATAGCAATAGCCAATCTTTTTATTTCAGAAAATCCTCTCGCTATTGTAGCTGCACGAGCACTATCACCCATCTTTTGTCCTTCAACTACACCAGCAGCAATAGCAATTACATTTTTAGTAGCGCCACCAATTTGCGCCCCTATTACATCCTCACTTAAATAGGGCCTAAAAGTAGGAAGACTAATACTTTCAGCAATATTTTTTCCTATTTTCAAATCTTTACAAGCCAATGTAACGGCTGTTGGTTTATTATTAACTACATCAATTGCAAAACTCGGTCCTGAGAGTATTGCAATTGGATTGTCAGGAAAAATACTTTCGGCTATCTGGCTCATTAAACTTAAGGACGAGATTTCAATACCTTTTGAGCAGAGTATTATTGGTGTCTCAGATTTAAGAGTTTTTGAAACCTCTAATAAAGTTTCTCTTGTATATTGAGCAGGAGAAACAACAAGTAGTAAATCACAATTAGTAATTTGCTCAAGATTATTGAACGCAACAATTAAATCAGACAGTTTAACATTAGGTAAGAAAACATCATTTTCATGAGAAGAATTAATACTGTTTACAACTGCGCTTTCTTTTGCCCATAAATTAATTTGATGACCTTGCCGACTCATTACTTCGGCAAGGGCTGTACCCCATGCGCCAGCTCCGACAATAGAAATATTTCTATAATTATCCTGTATCATAGTGCGTTAACTTCTTCTAAGGGCCACCTAGCTTTAGCAGAAACATCTAATGTATTTAAAAGGCCTTTATCGACTCTTAAACAACCTGCCCAAGCTATCATAGCTGCGTTATCAGTACAAAGTTCAATTGGCGGAGATGTAAAATTCATATCATTTTCCTGAGCTAAATTATTTAACCCATTTACGATTTTTTTATTAGCAGCAACCCCTCCAGAAGCAACTAAATTTTTAATCAAAAGATCTGGTCTACTTTTTTTAGCAACATCAATTGATTTTTTTGTTCTATCTATTAAACAGTCAACAATCGCTTTTTGATAAGATGCAGCCATATTTTGCATTGTTACATTATCGACAGGCTCTAATGTTCTAGATAGTCTTATTAAGGCTGTTTTGAGTCCCGAAAAAGAAAAGTTACAATTATTTTGACCAAGCAATGGTTTAGGCAAATCGAAAGAATCTTCGTCTCCCTTTTTGGCTAATTTCTCTAATGCTGGACCACCCGGGTAACCTAATCCCATAAATTTTGCACCTTTATCGAATGCTTCACCTACGGCATCATCTAATGTTGTTCCAAGTTGAGAGTATTTTCCGAGATCTTCAATAATAAGAAGTTGGCTGTGCCCTCCAGAGATTAGCAATAATAAATATGGAAATTCAACATTATCTGTAAGTACTGGTGTGAGAGCATGACCTTCTAGATGATTTACAGATATAAGAGGCAGCCCAGTCGAAATCGATAAGCCTTTTGCATAGGTTAGGCCAACTATTAAACCACCAACTAGTCCTGGACCTGAAGTTACAGCTATTCCATCAATTTCTTTTAAATTTTTTTTTGCCTCTATTAGAGCTTCATCAACTAAAGTATCCAAGTATTCAATATGAGACCTAGATGCAATTTCTGGAACTACTCCACCGAAAGGCGAGTGCTCATCAATTTGGCTTATTATTTTGTTTGAAAGAATTTTTCCCTTGCCGTTATTTAGGCTTACAAGAGATACTGCTGTTTCATCACAACTCGTTTCAATTCCTAAAACCGTAATATTTTCTTTTTTTAAAATTTTATTTATCCCTTCTAACTCTAAATTTTCCACCAATTCCATCTATCTTAAGTAAAAAACTACCTAAAGAAGCTGATGTAATCTCAACTGATCTACCTTTTAAGTCTTTTGGCCCTCTATAAGGGGTTGAATCCACCTGCTTCCAAACTTGTCCATTCTCTAATTCAATTTTAATCTTTCCAAAGTTTACCCATTCATTTTTCTTTATAGTTGATGAAAGTGAATTTAAGCTTTCATTTTCTTTACTAGCTATAGGATTTACATTTTGTAGAACACCGAAAGAATCTTCTTTTTTTTCTTTTTCAATTCTTTTAATTTCTATTTCTCTATCTTCTTTATCAAGAGTTGCAATAGGGAAAACTTTTTCTAATTTTTCTACATTTTTTTCAAAACAATCAATTTTATCTTCATCATTATCAATATTCTTACATTCAATAATATCAGAAATTACATTTGCCTCTTTTTGGTTAATAGCAAAAGCGCTTAATGGGATAATAAGCAAAATTGTATATATAAATTTTTTCATATTTTTTTTTGTAACCTTAACATTTTAATCATAGATACTATATAAGAGAAGTAATCAATATCTTTTAATATATTTTGATTGGAAAATTAGCTTATGAATAGACTTAAAGAACTAACTGGAAAATTAACTATTCTGTCATTCCTGTTTTTTTCACCTTTGGAATTGATAGGAGAGGATAATCTTGCAAGCACTGAAAATGCAGATATTGAAGTCATATATTCAGATAATTATCTAAAAGATGGTGATGAGCTAATTCTTGGTTTGAGATTCAAGTTAACTCCAGGATGGCATATATATTGGAAAAATCCAGGTGATTCTGGTTTACCACCTGAAATAGAATGGAATTTACCTGAAGGTATTGAATTCGAAGAAATATTGTGGCCATCTCCTGAGCTTGCCCCTCTGGATCCATTAACTAGTTACGGGTATTATGATGAAGTTGTACTGCCGATCAAATTTAGAATAAATTCAAATTATAATTATGGTGACAAATTTTCTGCTTTTCTTAGCTTCTTAATCTGTGAAGAAATATGTATTCCAGAAGACACAGATATTTCAATAGATTTAACAAAGTTTTCCTTAACACAACTTGAAAATGCAAAATTTATATTAAATGATTGGATGAATAGATTGCCTTCAAAATCTTCATTTGATACCGAAGCATTCTTATCTGATAATACATTCAAAATTTCTTGGGTCTCAGACACATCGTATGAAAAAGCTTATTTTTACCCAGAACAGAATGGCTTAATTAATTATAGCTCAAATCAAATTTTGGTGAATAACGCCGAAAATTCTTATTTAACTGTTGATAGACCAGAGAAATTTAGAGAAGAATTGAAATTTGTTTCTGGAGTACTTGAGTTACAGAATGAAGATCAAAAAACCTTTTTTCAAATTGATAGTAATATCGAGCGTGTTTCTTTCATAGAAGTTAACAAGACACAAGGATTAAGTTTTTTACTTGCTATTTTCTTGGCTTTTCTTGGAGGAATAATTTTAAATGCAATGCCTTGTGTATTTCCCGTAATTGCCTTGAAAGTAATGTCGCTGGTAAATGAGGCTGGAAAAAGCAATAGTTGGAAACATGGGCTTGTTTTCACGCTTGGTATTGAGATATCTATGTTAGTTCTTTTGATAGCCACTTTAGCGGTAAAAAATCTAGGTCAATTTGTTGGATGGGGATGGCAGTTACAGTCTAGTTTAATGTCTAGTTTACTGGCCCTTTTATTTTTTGCGTTAGGTTTAATACTTGTTTCAAGAGTTGAAATAGGTAGTATTTTTACAAGGCTTGGTAATTTTAATCTAAATAAAACAGGTTATTCAAATTCTTTTTTACTGGGACTTTTAACAGTTATTGTTGCAACACCTTGCACTGGTCCTTATATGGGAGCAGCTATTGGGTGGGGCATATCTCAGCCAATATTGATATCATCTATAATTTTTCTATCTTTGGGTCTTGGTATAGCTTTCCCGACATTAATACTATCTATTCTACCTCAAGGAATAAATATACTTCCTAAGCCTGGTAATTGGATGGGCGTAGTGAGCAGAATAATGGGAATACCTATGTTCCTAACTGCTATATGGTTAGCTTGGGTTGTATTTAGGCAATCTGGTTATGAGGGCCTAACAATACTCGCTTCTTCTCTTTTAGTAATGCTAATTGCTTTTTTAATATTAAGATTTTCATCTATTATATTTAAGAGAGGGTCATTAGCTCTAGTGTCGATCAGCATCTTGCTTCTGGTATTTTTTATTCCTTCTGAAAATCAAGATTCTAAATCAGATATAAATATAGGTGAAAAATGGTCATTGGAGCGCGTTAACGAATTAAGAAACGAAAAGAGAAATATATTATTAAATTTTACAGCAGATTGGTGCCTAACTTGTAAGGTTAATGAAAGAATGGTTCTAAGCTCTAAAGAGTTTATATCTTTGATTGAAAACGGTGAAATAGTATATTTAGTCGCTGATTGGACAAAGTATGATCCTCAAATTACTGAAGAACTTGAAAAATATAAAAGAGCCGGTGTTCCTCTTTATTTGTATTGGAGTCAGGGCTCAGATGAAGTAAAAATTCTACCTGCGGTCTTAACAAAAAGCATTTTATATGATCATCTTAAATTATAGCTTTTTTAAGGATAAGAATTGAAAGACTTTAAGCACCTAAAAATTAATAAGGATGGCGGAATAGTTCATGTTCTCATGAATAGAGGCGATGGAAGAAATGCATTATCTTATGAGTTGATGAAAGAATTAACCGAATGTGCAAATCAAATTAAATCCAACATTGATGTAAACTGTATAATTCTATCAGGTCAGGGAGATTCATTTTCAGTAGGCGCTGATCTCAAAGATGAAACATTTCTTAAGGGTGATGAAACCAGTCTTGAAAGAAGAGAAATACATAAAATTGGCCCAGACATGTGTCAGGCATGGGAATCTTTAGAGCAAATTACTATTGCTTCAATTGAAGGTCATTGTATAGGCGGCGCAATTGCTCTAGCTGTTTCTTGTGATTTTAGGGTAGCATCATCTTCGGCAGTTTTTAGATTACCTGAGATACCCCTTGGGATGAATATGAGTTGGCAAGCAAATCCAAGAATCAATTCTTTAATTGGTCCTGCAAGAACAAAAGAGCTAGTTATACTAGGAGAAGATTTGTTAGGCAAAAAAGCTTTTGAGTGGGGCCTGACCCAAAGAATTTGTGAGGATGGAGAAGCCTTTAATGTGTCTATGGAACTTGCACAAAAAGTAAATAAACTTCCTCCAATAGCGGTAAGAATGTCAAAAACATCAATTAATGCGACAAATAATTCTTTAAATTATAATTCTAGCTATATGGATAGAGATCAATATCTTTTGACTGGTTTTACTGAGGATAGAAAAGAAGCTATTAAGGCATTTTTTGAAAAGCGAGATGCAAATTTTAAAGGAAAATAAATAACTAGGAGATTATTATGACAGGAAGAGTAGAAGGGAAAATGTCTTTTGTTACTGGTGCGGCTCAAGGGCTTGGCGAGGCAATAGCCTATATGTTAGCAAAAGAAGGCTCAAAAGTTGTATTGGCTGATATTAATGAAGAAAAACTAACTGGAGTAGAGGATAGGATTAATTCTGATTTTCCTGGTAAAGCCTTTTCAGTGAAACTTGATGTTACTTCTGAGGATCAGTGGAAGGAAACGCTTAATGAAGCAGAAAAATTAATGGGCGGAATAAATATTCTTGTTAATAATGCAGGCATAGGCGGTGGCTCAACAGTAGAAGAAACTGATTATGAAATTTTCAAACAGGTTATGGCTGTTGATACTGACTCAGTCTTTCTAGGCTGTAAATACGCTATACCGATTATGAAGAATTACTCTCCTGGCTCTATAATTAATACTTCTTCTATATCTGGCTTAATTGCGGGTCATAATATGGCGGCATATAATACAGCAAAAGCCGGTGTATGGATGTTGACAAAATCAGTGGCCTTGCACTGTGCAAGATCTGCATACAATATTCGATGTAATTCCATTCATCCAACTTTTATTGATACACCTATCTTAGACGCAATGGTTGAAAGATCGAGTTCAGAAAAAGAACAAGTTATGATGAAGTTGGCTAGACAGGTACCACTTGGAAAAGTGGGTGAACCAGATGATGTTGCTTACACAGTTTTATTTTTAGCCAGTGATGAATCGAAATTCATAACTGGTGCTGAGATTAAAATAGATGGTGGCATTAGCGCAATGTAATTATTAGGGTAGGATTATGAGATTTTTAATTATTTTTTTTATTTGTTTATTTTTTACAAAAGGATATGCGAACGATATGGAACTTTCAGGAATAGATATAAGTCAATTTAATGAGGAATTTAAACCCCAGGATGACTTTTATGATTATGTAAATCATAATTGGTTATCAAAAACAGAAATACCAGATGACCAAATAGGTTGGGGCTCATATATGACCCTTAGAGAAGAGTCGCTTCAGAATCAAAATATTCTAATAAATGCTCTTATTAAAAATAAAGACAATCTCATCGCATCATCCGAAGAAGAAAAAATTGCAAACCTCTATTTAAGTTATACAAATAGAGATCTTGTTAATAAGCTTGGATCATTGCCTCTTAGCGATGACATTGAAGCAATTAAAAATATTAAGAATAAGACAGATCTATGGAAGTATTTTTCTGAGTCTGAAAAAAAAGGAATGTCTTCTCCTATTTATTTTGCTGTTTATGACGATCTTAAGGATCCTTTAAATTATACTATTTATTTTGGACAATCTGGACTCGGACTTCCTGATAGAGACTATTATCTTTTAGACCAACCTCACTACATTAAAGGTAGAGAGGAATATCCTATTCATCTTTCTAATTTGTTTGATCTTTCTGGTTTAGATAATGCAAACGAAAGAGCCTCTAATGCTTTTGATGTAGAAACAGAACTAGCAAAAATTCAAATTAGCCGCACAGAAAGACGGGATCCTGAAAAAACATACAATCCTATGAATGTTAATGATTTAGATGCGATCAGTAATTCAAACTTTAATCTATGGCTGAAGAACTTAGCAATAGAAAGCTATGACAGGTATATCATAGAGTCTCCCAAATATTTAGAAGACCTTTCTAACTTGATTGATGAAATCCCTATTGATCAATGGAAGGATTACCTATTGGCAAGATTAGTTAAAAGTGCGTCAGGATCTTTATCAGATGATTTTGTTGATGAGTCTTATAGATTTTCCAGCATACTTACCGGAAGAGAAGAAATGCCCGCTTTATGGAAAAGAAGTGTGGGTATTGTTAATGGTTTGTTAGGAGATGCCCTAGGTAAAATTTATGTAAAAAATCATTTTCCTCCTGAATATAAACAAAGAATGGTTGAGCTTATTGATAACCTTTTAGAGTCATTTAGAATTGGTATAGAAGATTTAGAATGGATGAGTGAAGAAACTAAAAAAAGAGCTCTCATCAAATTAGAAAAATTGAATGTTAAAATCGGATATCCTGAAGTTTGGAAAGACTATAATGGCTTGGAATTCTCGGATAATGACTTGTATGGGAATATTAAAGCCGCTTCTGAATTTAGCTACAAAGACGCCTTGAAAAAATTATCAGAAAAGGTAGATAGAAAGAGGTGGGCAATGTCTCCTCAAACTGTAAATGCTTACTTTAGCCCAACAAAAAATGAGATAGTCTTCCCTGCCGCTTATCTTCAACCACCAAACTTTTTCCCAAATGCCGATGATGCTGTCAATTATGGAGCAATAGGAATAACTATTGGGCATGAGATTAGTCATGCTTTCGATGATAAAGGTTCACAATTTGACGGAGACGGCAATCTAAACAACTGGTGGACTGAAGAAGATAGAGAAATATTTGAAAAAAAGACAAAACGTCTTGTTGATCAATACTCATCATATGAGATTACTCCAGGCAATTTTCTTAATGGAGAGTTTACTCTAGGTGAAAATATTGCTGATTTAGCAGGAGCCATAGCTTCATATAGAGCATATAAAATTTCTTTAAATGGAAAATCATCCCCTGTTATTGATGGACTTACAGGAGAGCAAAGATTCTTCTTTGGTTCCGCACAAGCAGATAGAGTAAAATTTCGTAAAGAAATAGATGCAATGAGAGTTGCAACGGATCCACATTCACCTTCAAGATATAGAATTGATGGTGTGTTCGTGAACATGCCAAGTTTTCATGAAGCTTTTGGAACTCAAGAAGGTGACAAGATGTTTAGAAATAAAGATGAAATTATAAAAATTTGGTAGTAAAAGAAACTTATGAATTCTTTATATTTTTTATTAGATGCAATTTTAAGATTGTATTTCTGGGTAGTCATTCTAGCTGCAATATTTAGTTGGTTAGTTGGTTTAGGAATTGTTAATCGATCTAATCAGATTGTGGCAATGTTTTATGAAGCAGTATGGAATTTAACTAATCCTATTTTTAGTTATATAAGGAGATATCTCCCCAATCTAGGTGGTATTGATATTTCTCCGATTATAGTTCTTTTGGCAATTCAATTTTTACGCTCTCTTTTGGCTGAATATTGGCCATTAAATTTTTAGGAAATCTAAATGTCCGCAAATATTATTGATGGAAAAGAGGTTGCAAGAAAATTAAGAGAAAGAATATCAAGCGCTGTAAAAAAAATTGAACAGGAATATAACAAAATTCCAGGTTTAGCAGTTGTTTTGGTGGGTAATGATCCGGCAAGCGAAGTTTATGTAAGAAATAAAGGTATTCAAACTAAAGAAGTTGGCATGACTTCTTATGAATTTAAGTTACCCGAAGACACTCCAGAAAAAGAGTTATTGGAAAAAGTAGAAGAATTGAATAATGATCCAAATATAAATGGTATATTAGTTCAATTTCCTGTTCCCCAGCAAATTAGTCAACAAAAAGTAATTGAAACAATTCATCCAGCAAAAGATGTTGATGGCCTTCATCCAATCAATTCTGGTTATCTAAGTAGTGGGCTAGACGGCTTAGTTCCATGTACACCTCAGGGTGCAACAATCTTAATTAAAGAGGCCTGCAAAGACTTAACCGGAAAAAAAGCTGTTATCATTGGTCGTTCAAATCTAGTTGGGAAACCTGTTGGCCAACTGCTTTTAAAAGAGCACTGTACCGTCACTATTTGTCATTCAAGGTCACAAAATCTAGAGCTAATTTCTTCTGAGGCAGATATATTAGTTGCTGCTGTTGGTATACCTAATTTGGTAAAGAAAGATTGGGTTAAGCGTGGAGCCGTGGTTATCGATGTAGGTATTAACAGGGTTGATATAGAAGAAAATGGCGAGAGCAAAACTCGCTTAGTTGGCGATGTTGATTTTGAAGATGTAAAAGAGATTGCCGGTTCTATTACTCCTGTTCCTGGAGGAGTTGGACCCATGACAATTGCATGTTTATTATTGAATACGCTTAATGCTTTTTGCGATCAAAATAACTTTGATAGGCCAAATATATAATTAATCTTTTTTTAAGAGTTTTAGTCTTAATGCGTTAAGTTTGATAAATCCTTCAGCATCAAATTGATCATATACATCATCTTCTTCAAATGTAACATGTTCCTCTGAGTAGAGTGACAAATCAGATGATCTACCAACAACCGTAGCATTACCTTTATAAAGCTTTAACCTTACCATTCCTGTTACATTTTCTTGGCTTTCATCGATTAAGGCTTGTAGCATTTTTCTTTCTGGAGAAAACCAAAAGCCATTATAAATCAATTTTGCATATCTAGGCATTATCTCATCCTTAAGATGACAAGCTTCTCTGTCTAATGTAATTTGCTCAATTCCTCTGTGGGCCGATAATAAAATAGTACCTCCTGGAGTTTCATAGATTCCTCTTGATTTCATTCCAATGCTTCTATTTTCAACCATATCAAGTCTTCCAATACCATTTTCACCGCCTAAAGCATTAAGCTTGGTTAATAATTCTTCTGGTGATAATTTTTTTCCATCAATAGATACAGGGTCGCCTTTTTCGAATTCGATTTCAATATATGTTGCTTTATCTGGCGCGTCTTCTGGCGAAACAGTTCTTTGATAAACATCTTCCGGACATTCTTTTGATGGGTCCTCAAGTAATTTACCCTCAGATGATGTATGTAGTAAATTAGCATCAACGGAATACGGGTCTTCACCTAAATTATCTTTTGTAATAACAATTTGATTTTTTTCTGCAAATTCAATTAATTTTTTTCTTGAGTTAAGATCCCATTCTCTCCATGGAGCAATAACTTTTATATTTGGATTAAGACCATAATAGGCTAATTCAAACCTAATTTGATCATTTCCTTTTCCCGTAGCTCCATGACAAACAGCATCAGCACCAACCTCTTTAGCAATTTCAATTTGTTTTTTGGCTATCAAAGGTCTAGCTATTGCCGTTCCTAACAAATAAGAGCCTTCATAAATTGTATTCGCTCTGAACATTGGAAAAACATAATCCTTAACAAATTCATTTTTTAGATCTTCAATAAAGATTTCCTTTACACCCAAATCCTCAGCCTTTTTCTTAGCTTCTTCAAGCTCAGCACCTTGACCAAGATCAGCACTAAATGTAACGACCTCACAATCATAAGTCTCTTGAAGCCATTTCAAAATTACTGATGTATCGAGTCCACCAGAGTAGGCTAAAACCACTTTATTTATATTTTCTTTCTTTCCCATTAGTTCCTCAGAAAACTTTATAGCCGTCCTATACGCTCACTTTCAAGTTTTGCAAGTTCTTTTTTATATTTTATAGATGCTTTTTCTTTCTTTGTATCACTTTTTAACTGCCCACAAGCTGCTGATATATCTCGACCTCTTGGCATTCTTATTGGGCTAGCATAACCACCTCTATTAATTATATCAGCAAATTTCTCAATTTGATCCCATTCTGAGCATTCATAAATTGTACCTGGCCAAGGATTAAAAGGGATAAGATTTATTTTGGATGGTATTCCCGAGATTAATTTTATTAGATCTCTCGCTTCTGCTTCACTATCATTAACGCCTTTAAGCATGACATATTCAAATGTAATTCTTTTGGAGTTTTTTACTCTCGGATAATGCATACATGCATCAAGTAATTCTTCTATCGGATATTTTTTATTAATTGGAACTAATTCATTTCTTAAATCGTTATTTGTTGCATGCAATGATATAGCAAGCATTGACCCAATTTCATTACCTGCATCTTCAATTTTAGGAACAATTCCAGATGTAGATAAAGTTATCCTTCTTTTTGAAACTGATAATCCAGCATCATCTGCAAAAACATTAATTCCGTCTCTAACATTTTCAAAGTTATAAAGAGGCTCTCCCATGCCCATCATAACGATATTAGTTATGTCTCTTTTAGTTTTATTCCACTCAGATAAAGTGTCTTTAGCAATGACCATTTGGCTAACTATTTCTTGTGATGTTAAATTCCTTACTAATTTTTGAGTTCCGGTATGGCAAAATTTACAATTTAATGTACAGCCAACCTGGCTTGATACACAAAGTGTACCTCTGTCACCGTCAGGTATAAATACAGATTCTATTTCTGATCCATCAGGAAACTTTATCAGCCATTTTTGAGTTCCATCAGATGATGTTTCATTCTTTGTAATTTCTGGCCTAGAAACAGTAAATTTTTTACTTAGTTCTGATCGAAATTCTTTTGATAAATTTGTCATTTCATCAATTGATGTTGCCCCTCTTACATATATCCAGTTCCACAATTGATTTGTTCTCATATTCAATTGTTTTTCCGGGACTCCCATGGATGTTAGTAAAGTATTGAGTTCCTTCTTATTGAGTCCAACTAGGCTATCATTCATAATTAGAGCCCCCGGGTAAATCTGGTTTTTTTGAATATGTTCCTAATGATTTTACGCGATCATACATAACGATAGCCCCAGCGATTTGAACATTTAAACAGAACTTTGTTGGTATTTTTATAATGTGTTTGCATTTTTCCATTATTTCGGGGGATAGGGATCCTTTTTCTGGCCCTAATATGTAAGCAGCTTGTCTGGGATGATGGAAACTGGCTATATCAATAGCATCATCTGTTAATTCAACTCCAACCAACTCACATTTATCGGGTAATTTCATTTCATCAGTATTATCCCAATCATACCAAGGTAAGTGGTTTGGTGCTTTTGAGGTATCTGATTTGCCTTCGCGCACAGAATAATGAGCAGAAACTGTAAAAATAAATTTTGCACCAAAAGCATGAGCAGACCTTACAAGATTGCCCATATTCATCGGTTTAGAAATACCCTCAGCTCCAAATCCAAAATATCCTCTCATAAATATAGCCTTAATCGAGTAAATTCACTTGGGCAAGTACCTTTTTATATTCTTGGTATTATCTTTTTTTAGGTTTATGAATAAATATTGAATTGTTGGAGGTAGTAATGAAAGCACTTTTATGTAAAGAATTTGGTCCACCTGAAACATTGTCTTATGAAGAAATTGATGATCCAGAATTAAAAGATGGCCATATTCTGGTTGATATTTATTCAGCTTCAGTGAATTTTCCAGATGTCCTTATGATAGAAGATAAATATCAATTTAAGCCGCCTCTGCCCTTTGCGCCTGGGGGCGAATCTTCTGGTGTAATCACTGAAATCGGTAATGGTGTTGATGGTTTTAATGTTGGGGATAGAGTAATAGTTTCATCTGGATGGGGGAGTTTTGCAGAAAAAATATTGGTTGATCCCGGGGCATTAACGAAAATTCCTGAAAAAATGGATCATAATACAGCGTCTGCATTCCTTATGACTTACGGAACATCTCATCATGCCTTAAAAGATCGAGCAGATATTAAAGAAGGAGAATCCCTTCTTGTTTTAGGAGCAGCTGGCGGAGTAGGTCTTGCCGCAGTTGAACTTGGTAAAGCAATGGGTGCAAAAGTGATTGCTGCAGCATCATCAGAAGAAAAATTACAAACATGCAAAGACCACGGAGCTGATGAAATTCTTTTATATCCTTCTGGTAAAATGGATAGAGATCAGCAAAAAAAATTATCTGAAGAAATAAAATCTCTAACTGATGGTCAAGGAGCTGATGTAATCTATGATCCCGTTGGCGGAGATTATGCCGAACCCGCATTAAGGGCAACTGCATGGGAAGGAAGATACCTAGTGGTAGGTTTTGCTGCGGGTGATATTCCTAAAATCCCTCTAAATTTAGCTTTGCTAAAAGGTTGTCAAATTGTGGGTGTTTTTTGGGGTGCATTTAAAATGCGTGAATTTGAGGCTCATACTACGAATGTTGCTGAATTATTAAAATTATATGAGGATGGTTATCTTAAACCTCATATTTCATCAGTGTATAGCCTTGAGGAGGGATCAAAAGCAATAAGTGATCTTGCTGAAAGAAAAGCTAAAGGTAAGGTAGTTGTTCAAGTAAGAGCTTAATAATTTGAATTTTTTGACAAAATTTATTTCTACTCTACCAAAAAATATTCAAGGTGCTTTTTGGCTTGGATCTTCTGTATTCGCCTTTACTGCAATGGCAGGATTAGCAAAATATTTAGGTAATGACTTTCATGCCTTTCAAATATCTTTTTTTCGATCTTTTTTCAGTTTAATTGTTATATCCCCATTTCTTATAAGGGCTGGAGCAGCTCAAGGTGGTGTTAAGACTAAAGTTCCCTTTCTTCAAATTGTTAGAGGTACAGTTAGTGCCTTAGGAATTATGATGGGTTTTTACGCGATAGTTAATCTTCCTTTAGCTGATGCACAAGCTATTCGTTTTTCAAGTTCATTATTTCTGGTTCCTCTTGCTGCAATTTTTCTAAAAGAAAAAATAGGCTTAAGAAGAACTCTTGCAGCTTTAGTTGGATTTACTGGCGTTTTAATAATGCTTGATCCTGGAGGAGATTACAATTTTGCATCCTTTATGGCTTTGGGTGCTGCAATTGCCTTTGCCTTTGCGGCCATATTAGTAAATATTGTTTCAAAATATGATAAGCCTGTAACACTAATGTTTTATTCAAACATTATTAGTGTCTTGATAATGATAATTCCTGCATTAATGTTTTGGGTAACACCTAATTTTGATCAACTTATTTTGATTTTTATAATGGCAATTTGTGCTTCAATAGCACATAATTTTTTCATTAGGGCATATGCAGTTGGTGAGGCATCTGTAATTGCTCCAATAGATTATATAAGGTTATTATTTAGTGCAGCAGTTGATTTTTTAATTTTTGGAATTATCTTTGGTTTAAATACTCTAATAGGTTCTGCAATTATTATTTTAACATCACTGTACATATTAAGAAGAGAAGCTAAAGTAAAAAAAGGGAAAGAACCAAATTTAGAAGAAATTTAATTAATAGGGAGATTATTATGCAATTAGATGAAAATATTAGTGCCGTAATTACTGGAGGGGCATCAGGCCTAGGTGAAGCTACTGCAAGAGAATTAGCAAAGCATGGTGTGAAATGTGCACTATTTGATCTCAATGCAGAAAAAGGTGAAGCAGTTGCTTCAGATATTAACGGTATTTTTTGTGAAGCTAATGTTACTGAAGAGGATAGTGTTATAGCTGCATTTGAAAAAGCTAGAGCAGCTAATGGCCAAGAGAGAATTCTTATAAATTGTGCTGGAACAGGAATAGCAATTAAAACAGCAGCTCGTGATAAAGAAACTGGTGATATTGTTCCACATCCATTGGATCCATTTAATACAATTATTCAAATTAATTTAGTTGGTACATTTCGTTGTATAGCTCATTCAGCTGCCGGCATGATGTCACTTGACCCAAATACTGATGATGGTGGAAGAGGAGCTGTTGTTAATACAGCTTCTGTAGCAGCTGAAGATGGACAAATTGGTCAAGCTGCATATTCTGCATCAAAAGGTGGTATAGTAGGAATGACTCTTCCTGTTGCAAGAGATTTATCCCGTGAAGGCATTAGAGTGAATACAATTTTACCTGGTCTTTTTGACACTCCATTATTTGAAGGAGCTCCGGACAAGATTAAGCAAGCGCTTGGCGCTCAGGTTCCATTTCCTTCAAGATTGGGATACCCACAGGAATATGCTCAACTTGCCAGACATCTATGTGAAAATGATATGATGAATGGAGAGTGTGTAAGGCTTGATGGTGCTATTAGAATGGCACCAAGATAGGCTTAATGCTTTCTAGCAGTCTTATCCATTTCTTTTGCAAGTTTAATATCTAATTCAGTGATGCCTCCAGCATCGTGAGTTGATAATGTGACATTGACTTTATTATAAACATTAAACCATTCAGGGTGATGGTCCATTTTTTCAGCAATGAGGGCAATCCTTGTCATCCAGCTAAACGCGCTTGTAAAATCTTTGAAAATAAAATTCTTTTCAATAGAATCCCTGCCTCTAGTCTTTTTCCAGTCTTTTAATGTCTTTAAAATTTTATTTCTTTCTTTACTTTCAAGCTTTTTAGCCATTTTTAGCTCCGTTTTGTTGTATTAAATTAGTTTAACAATTTTCTTGTTGGGGTTGAATTCATAAATTGTTATAACAATATATATAATATTCAATTAATTATTTTTTTGGAGTTGAAAATGAACGAATTTAATCGTGCAAATACATCAGCAAGAGTAGCAGATCAGGCATATATAGATGAAGGTCTAAGAGCTCATATGCTAAGAATTTACAACTATATGGCTGCAGCTTTATCCTTAACTGGTATTGTAGCTTGGTTTGGAGCGTCTTCAGGTCTTTATCAATCATTAGCCGCTTCTCCTCTGATTTTTGTAGTTATGTTTGCTCCTCTTGGGGTTGTTTTTTATTTCGCTTCTAAAATAAACACAATGAGTTCTTCAAAAGCGCAATCTGTATTTTGGGTTTTTGCAGGTTTGATGGGACTTTCATTATCTTATATATTCCTTGCATATACTGGGGCAGCTGTATTTCAGGCCTTCTTTGTGACAGCAGGTGCATTTGCTGGATTAAGTATATGGGGCTACACAACAAAAAGAGATCTCTCTGCTATGGGTGCTTTTTTAATAATGGGTTTGTTTGGTTTAATAATAGCTTCAGTAGTAAATCTTTTTGTTGGAAGCGGTCAAATGTCTTTCATTATAAGCGTTTTAGGAGTTCTTATTTTTGCAGGCCTTACTGCGTGGGATACCCAAAAATTGAAACGTGATTGGCTAAATAGAGTCCAATATAGTGGACAAGAAGTTGCTGAGAAGTCGGCCATCATGGGCGCTTTAACATTGTATTTAGATTTTATAAATCTATTTCTTTTCATTCTTCAATTTATGGGAAGAAGAGATTAAATTAACAAATAATCTTTAAGCTTATTAGAAATCTGGGAGGAATTGATGAGCGAAGAATATAAAAGCTCAACAGATTATCTACTCGTAAATCTTGAAAACAATATTTTAACAATTACTCTTAATAGGCCTGAGGCATTGAATGCCTATAGGCCTGAAATGCTCATTGAGATCAGAGAAATTATTTTGAAAACCGAAGATGATCCAAATGTGGCTGTTATAGTTATAGAGGGTGCGGGCAAAGCTTTTTCAGCTGGAGTAGATTTAAAAGTCCTTCAAGGTTTTGATCCTGAAGCTGGCAAAATAGGCGATCTATTTGATAAACCTGCAGCTTTAGCTTGGGACGCATTTAGAAAAAGTCGTTGCCCTATAATTGCAAAAGTTCATGGAGCTTGTTTTACGGGCGCACTTGAGATGGCATTGCATTGCGATTTCATTTTTACAACCCTAGATACTAAATTTGGTGATACTCATGCTAAGTTTGGTTTGAGACCAACATGGGGAATGTCACAGACTTTATCACAAGCCATAGGTGTTCGAAAGGCAAAGGATATGTCTTTCTCAGCTCGCACTGTTCTTGGCGATGAGGCAGTAAGACTAGGAATAGCTAATGAGGCTGTAGAAGACAAAGATGCCCTTGATGCTTTAGTTGATAAGCGTGCATCTCAAATTGCCTCCAATTCTCAAGCATCCGTTTCTGCTTTCAAGGATCTATACAATGTTGCACAATCTGGCCTATCTATGGATGATGCATTAAAAGAAGAATTCTCTAGAGAATATCCTGATATCAAAGATACTAATGATCGACTAGCAGGTTTTAAAAAGGATTAAGTCTGTGCGATTGAAAGACAAGAAATGTATAGTTACAGGTGGCTCAAGCGGTATTGGTGAAGCAACAGTTAGAAGATTTATCAGCGAAGGAGCAGAAGTTCTAATTGCAGATATCAATCTTGAAGACTCAAAAAAATTATCAGAAGAAATTGGCGAAGGCGTTGATTATATCAAATGCGATGTAAGGCTCGAGGATGATATTATTTCTGTTTCAGAAAAAGCTTATGGTATGTGGGATCAGGTTGATGTGTTGGTTAACAATGCTGGATCTGAACTCAATCAGTCCTATGATAAGATGACAGAGGCAGAATGGGATAATGTTCTTAACACAGATCTAAAAGGGCCTTGGTTAATGTGTAAGCACATTGTACCAAAGATGGTAGAGGCAGGATCAGGAAGTGTTATAAACATTTCTTCTTTAAATGGTTTAGTTGGCTTTCCTCTTTCAACTGCTTACGGAAGTGCCAAAGGCGGATTGGTAGTATTTACTCGCGACATGGCGATTGAATTAGCTTCTACTGGTGTGAGAATTAATTGTGTTTGTCCGGGTGTTATTCAAACAGGTATGATGGAAAGATGGACAGATCTTATGCCTGATAAAGCTGAGGCACAGGAAATGTTAAGGAACACAATGCCGATTGGAAGAATGGGAACAGCAGAAGAAGTCGCAGGTGCAATCTTCTTTTTTGCTTCAGATGATTCCAGTTTATGCCAGGGATCTGTTTTGAGTGTTGATGGTGGATTTACTGCTCAGTAAGTTAAACCCAAGGCGAAGTATTCGACCGAAAAACCTTTTTATGACCATATTTTATTTCTAAACTTTCACGATCTCCTTTTTTTAATTTCTTTACTACAAGACAATAGGACCGATCGATCATTCTCTTGATTTCACCATCAGGAATAGATCCGTTCAAAATAATTGTATTCCAATGCATTTTGTTCATGTGATAGCCTGGGATAACATCCTCAAATATTTCTCTTAAAATTATAGCTTCTTCGGGATCACATTTCAGATTTACTCTCTCAACACCTTTTCGATTTGTCATTAGAGCAAAAAGTTTGCTCTTAATTTTAAATACCTGAACATCAGGGCCAAAAGGGTAATCTTCTTTAACTTGGGGTAAGGAAAGGCAATAAGTTCTTACTTTATCTTTATTCATCGCCTTTGTATTTCCAACCATAAGTAGGTGGTGTAGGGCCTTTTATTCTCTCATCTTGCTGCATTTGTTCCCATGTATGAGCTAATACGCCAATAGATCTTGATATGCAGAATAAGCCTCTTGCTAATGGTGGCGGACATCCAAGTTCAGCATAAATAACAGCTGTAGCTCCATCAATATTCATTGGTATTGGCTTTTTTGTACTTAATTTTCTTTCAATTTCACAAGCAATTTTTGAAAACTTACCTGAAACTTGACCATCCTCAGCAGCGTCATTGACCAATTCTATTAAACGCGGCGCTCTTGGGTCTAATGGTTTATGAAAACGGTGACCAAAACCAGGAATATACCCTTGATTTAGCTCCTTATGTTTCTTTAGGACACTCTCAATATTCTCTAATCCTACTTCATCGATTTCCTGATAAAGTTCGAGAGCTTGTTGACCAGCACCTCCGTGAATATCTCCTAAAAGATTTATTCCTGTTGCTAAAGAATTATTAATATCTACTCCGCATGTTGCAGACATTCTTGCGGCTGCAATCGAGGGAGCTTGAGGGCCATGATCGACTGCAGCAACTAATGCAGCTTCTAGTAATAAGGATTTTTTACTATCAATATGCTCACCTGTAGTCATTAGCCATATCATTTCGACAAAACTTTTGTTACCAATTAAATTTTCTATAGGTGTTCCTCTTAAAGAAATAGATCCTGGTTCCATTTCAATAATGTTTGTGCTCCACCATTCTGAAACATCACTCATATTACCCCCTCTTTTTTTAAATTATTTATTTCTTCTTTAGTTAAACCAATATTCGAATAAACTCTTTCATTATCTGCTCCTAAAGCAGGCGGATTATTTTCTACATCTAGATGTCGACCATTAAATATTACTGCAGTTTTTAGAATTTCTATATTTCCTTTTACATCAGGAATGTTATCTAAATTTGCTATTAAACCTCTTTCCGTTATTTGAGGATGATCGAGGACCTCAGGAATACTTAATACAGGTCCAGCTGGAACACCTATCTGATTAAGTTCTTCTACCCATTCTTCAGTAGAACGAGTTGTTAAAACAGTCTCTAGTTCTGCCTTAAGTCTTAATCTATTCTTTTTTCTATCTTCTCTGCTAGAGAAGTCTGGATGATCTATAAGGTCTTTACGATTTAAATGTTTAGCCAATAGCTCCCACTGTTCATCTTTATTTGCGGCAATATTTAAGAGTCCATTTTTTGCTTGAAATGCACCTGATGGAGCGCTTGTAAAATTTTCGTTACCTTGAGCTTTTGGAATAACATCACCTATAAGATAATTGGATATTACCCACCCCATAGTGACCAAAGTTGCTTCTAACATGGAAACATCAATATAATTACCTCCTTTTGGATTGTTAAGAGCTGCAGACACAGCCATTGCAGCTGTAAGGCCTCCAATCGTATCAGCAATAGGATAACCAACTCTATAGGGGTTATTTTTTTGATCACCGGTTATAGTCATAACACCAGACAAACCTTGAACAATCTGATCATAGGCTGGATTTTGTGATAATGGCCCATCCTGTCCAAAACCTGTTATTGCACAATAAATAAGATCTGGATTCTCTTTTTTTAGAACATCATAATCTAGATTTAATCGGGACATTACATTTGGACGAAAATTTTCTACTACAGCATCACAATTTTTGACGAGTTTTTTGAAAAGATTTTTTCCTTTATCGGTTTTAAGATTGAGAGTTACTGATTGTTTTCCAGAATTCTGAGCTAGAAAGCTGATGCCCATACCTTTTTTGTTAAGGTCAGGATCAGCACCTAGATTTCTTGCGAGATCACCTTTTAGTGGTGTTTCTATTTTTATGACTTCAGCACCAAGATTTACTAATTGGTATGTACAAAAAGGACCTGCTAAAACATTAGTCAAATCGAGTATAGTTTTTCCTTCGAGTGGCTTCATTAGTTTCTTTGGCTAATTATACTGGTTTATCACCAATTACAGTTACACGTTCAACTCTTCGCGTTGCCGGCCAATAATCAGCCGCTGCATAATGTTGACAGGCTCTGTTATCCCAAAAAGCTATAGAATTCTCTTCCCATTTGAAACGACATTGGAATTCAGGAATTGAAGCCTGTTTGTATAAATAATTGAGCATTGATTCTGAGTCTTCTTCAGAAAACCCTTTAATGTGATCGGTAAATGCTACATTTACATAAATAGATTTTTTACCTGTATCAGGATGCGTGCGTACAACGGGATGGGTTGGTTTAGGAAATCTTTTGTTAAATTCTTCAATTTCTTCTTTAGATTTTCCCTGATTAATTAAAGCTTCTCTAAAGATAGCAAAATCATGAACCGCATAAGCATCAT